>JAEEGL013658155.1_pt1 | contig 25081 bp, 21 predicted proteins | sample 9134231 | NCBI WGS metagenome assembly JAEEGL01 (sample SAMN16246548, study PRJNA631951) | gut metagenome | biome: gut microbiome; feature: rumen; material: fiber-attached | host: Bos | place: Iran: Karaj | collected 2018-10 | reverse complement strand
GTATTGGTAGTATATCCATCTGGATTAGTATTATCATATGGTGTAAATCCAAGTGCGTTAATAACCATTGCACTAGTAATACCAGTAATATAACTATTTGTATCTAACGTCCAAGTATCTGCTGCAGTTTTCTTTAAAAGTCCAGATGTACCAGTTAACGCTTCAATTGCTTGTAAATCAGACGTACCACTAATCTCGGTGAGTCCATAAGATGGCTTACTTGATGCCTTTGCCCAACTAGGTACAGTTGGGTCTGTTTCAGTATAAGAAGTTAAATAGCCCTTTCCTTCTACAAAAGTTTTCATTAACAAAGTAGTAGGTACATTATTATTTGTGGCCGTAGCCGGCATTGATGTATCTATTCCCTTTGCACTCGCCGCCGCTAGTGTATATCCATTATAAGTGGTAGCATGTAAAGCTCCCGCAGTTGTATCTATGTAAATATTAGAATCATATTTTAAAGTACCGGTATTAGTACCTGAAGTACTAGAACCAACTATCCACAACTTAGTTGTATTTGCTTCGGAGGTTTTTACATTTTCATCAGTAAATAAAGCATTAGAAGGAACCGTTTTATTAATTTCATAGGAAATTTCTATAGGTATACCACCAGCAGTAAAATAAACTGGTCTATTAGTATCACCAATTTTAGAGGTATTTGATAACTTTCCAGCAGAACCGCTTACGTTACCGGTAACATTACCAGTTAAATTACCCTCAAAAATGCCGCCATTAGACATGATAATACTACCAGTCATTGTACCTCCAGATTTATGAAGATACGGCGCGCTTGTGCCAGAAATTAACACACCATTAGAATAAACATCTCCAGCATGTAAATTACCTTCTTTATCCACATAGAATAAATAAGTCCACGGGTCAGTAATATCTGCACTATCATAACCATTACGTAAATCGGTTAAATCACTCTCTCTTCCTTTCCTAATATATAAGAATTTAGTTTTTTCTGGAGCTGGTATATGCATACCATAGTCCCAATATTCATTACCTATTTTAGGGAAAAGTAAAGCCGTTGAACTAGAATCACCATTCCAACCGCTATGTATTCTATCTGTAGTAATACGCCATGTATCTGTATCAGCCAATTGAATAAAAGCACTACCATGACTTATTAATGCAGCGGAACTATGTTGATTAAAATCATAATAATTACCTATATACCAATAATTATTATTATCTGAACCAATATGTCCATCATATGCATTAATCGTACCACTAATCCTAGCTTTATTTCCTCCAAATTCTGCTTGTATAGTAGAACCATTTGATGCATAAAACTTCAAAGTAGAACTACTAAGTTCCATAGCCTTATTTGTAGACCCTGGATGATAAAAACGTAAAGCATTTTCTAACCACTCAGATAAAACTAATTCATTATTTCTAAGTCTAATACCATTAGCACCTATATGTACATTATAATCCCACTTAGTTGGGTCTTGTGTTACATCAATACCATTTTTAGAAACAGTTTGTACTACATTAGCACTATGTGGAGTATTATTTGTTTGCCATGTACTATTATAAATAAAATGACCGCCAAGTAAAGCTGTAGCATTGGTTGCCTGTTGAGCTGCAGCTAAAGCTTGAGATGATAGATTATACGCTGCTTTTGCCGCAGCATAAGTAGAAGAGGTCATTAATGGACCCCAATCATACGTTCCATTAGAAAATTTTACACATTCTATATAATATAATTTTCCAACTGCGGTCTGTATTACATCATCTTGTATATCTAATTCTGGTTCGGTAATGTGCCATACATAATTAACATTATCACTTACTACTGTAATAGTAGATGCACCAGGAGGATTAACATTATCTTTTGGCGCTTCATCTACAGTTATGGTAGAGCTAGCTAAATAATAATATGTATATACAGCTTCTACATCTATTACTGTACTTAGCGTACAACCAGCTTGCGCGCGAATTGCCATATTATTTTCCTCCAATTTTATTTTAAGATGAATAAGTGTAGTCTTCTAATTTTGCAGTTAAATGCATTAAATTCACTACCGCACCCGCAGCAACTTGCAAAGTCATACTAGGAGCATTATTCTTTTTAGTTGCTCCTTCATACCAGAAGACACCTAAACTTAAAGCGGTTAAATCTGAAGTGTTTAATTCAACACCACCTTTATATACATGAGCTGTTAAAGTAACTGCCGTATTAGAATTCTTAAATACAAAACCATTACTACTGGTTATATCAATACTATAAGAATCTTCTCCATCTGCACCCTGTCTAGTAGTTCCAATAGTTTGCTTATCAACAATATTTCCTCCAACCGTTAATGTAGCAAGATAATATATATATTTCGGAGCACCATTTTCCACGGTAGGAGTAATTGTTACACTAGTACTACTAGTAGAATCAGTACCAGCACTACCTGTTGCAGTATAAGGAGTAACTGTAATAGTTCCTCCAGTATAAGCTGCAGCTGCATCTGTACCAGTTTGTGAAGTTGCTGTTACAGTAATTGTAGCTGGCGCGGTATATTGCCCTGCTTCATTGTCAAAATTAAATAAAGTACCGGTATATTGTAAATCATAAATTGTTGGTGAACTACCTTGTGCTCCTGTTTGTCCATATCTTGCCACACTATAACTGAACTCTTTTGTGAAAGTGGTTAACGGGTCTCCAGTTGTTACATTAGTTTCATATAATTCAATTGGAATTTCAATACTTCCTGTTGCAGTAAATCCAGATGGAATATGTATTGTTATTTCTAAATCTTGCGCCGGATTAGTTGCAGGACTTTCTACTGTTAAATATACACCATCTGCATTTGCGTGTGTAGAACCGATTGCACTACTTGGTAAATAAGCATAAACATTAGTACTACCACGATAAGAATATACAGTAGTAGTTACCGTAGTTTCCGTAGCAGGAGATACAGGTACTACCCCACTGTTATAACTTGTTTCTCTAAAAGTCTGATTTTCATTTGACAATATAACAGAATATGCATCTGTTATATCAATAAGTGTTACTTGATTTTGAGCTTTAATACCCATTATTCTCCTCCTAAACTACTAATTTACATCTAAAATTAGCTTTATTATAAACATCTGCCGCACTTAAAGTAACAGTAAATCCGTTATCACTAATTCGTGGGTCAGAAGATAACAATGTAACCCACGCATTTGTATTATCTTTATACTCCCATTCAAGATAGGCGTTAATACCAAAGGTATTTGTTAATTGCGTACTATTTACTATAACGGAAGGACCGTAAAAAATTGTAACTGTTAATTGAGTATTTCCTTGATTATCTCTAAAAATATTTCCTTCGCTAGAATCAATAGTTAAAACCGCGGCATCCTCACCAGCACCTGTTTCAATTTCTTCAATTCTTTCATCTAAAGTTTTTTCTGTAGTACCGCCTTGCCCATCTTCGTAAGTAAAGACAATATCAGCACCCGCAATACGCAATTTCTTTGTATTATTATCATTTTTATCCGTATAAAAGGTTATATAATGCGAATTATTACCTATATACATATTATCTGTATAAATACCTTGAGTATTTCTCATATTTTGATAAATACTAGTATTTACATTTAAATTATTTAAACGCTCGTCTGGTAATGTACCTAAAATACCTCTATATCTATATGATACTTTAGGATTCTGCGTATGGTCTACTACAGTTTCAAACAAACTAATCGCGCGCGGCGGTAAATTAATATAATTATCAGAACTATTAATTCCAATTCCATAATTATAAATTCCATTACTATAACTTTGACTAATAGACTCATAGCCCATATCTATAATAGAACCACCAGGAATATCATTAATATCAACTGCGTCTAATATATCAGTTGCACCTAAAAGTTTAATTTCATAATGTTCATTTTCAGTGCCTACTTCAACTTTTACTTTACTTAATTGGTATATATGCGTTAAACCATAAGTAGTTAATTCATCTGCAGTTACCGTTTCATCACTATTATAATTACTTAATTTATACCAAGCGCCATTTCTTAAGATTAATGGTTTTTCTACTGTAATAAGTAAATCATTACCAGAAATTCCTACAGTTTTAATTGTAGTTGATGGCCTAAACATAAATGCACCACCAACTGCTTGAATTTCTTCGTATTCAAATACACTTGTTTTAATGGCACCACGTACTGTAACATTATTAAATACTGCACTACCATCTTCATCAGAAATCCAAAATGGATAAGCACTTATTGATGGGTCAACCGGTGGTTCTCCCTTTACATTTGGATAGGTGGAATAAATACCTTCACCTGGTTCAAGAACTATATAATTCATTCTTAACCAGTCGTTATTTACAACCATCCCACCGATTTCACCGGCATTGGCATAAATAGTACCAGTAATTTCTAAGTTACCATCATCACCAGTCTTAAATACTGTTTGACCAGCGTCATTATTAATTCTAATTCCATATAAACTTGGCGCTAATCCAACAACCGGTGTAGTAGTAACTGTATTACCATTCGTCCACTCTAATGCACCAATTTTAATTTTTTCAGTTCCTGCGCCGTTGATAACCTGAAAGTCATTATCACTCGTAATTTGTACAAGGCCGCCGCCCTCATATGAGTTCTTAATAAAGAAGCCATCCCAAGTTAAACCGAATTGTGCTTGCTCTTTAACATTCGCAAGTGAAGTCGCATGATAATCTTGTGCACCTTTAACGCCATAAAGTCCATATTGGTCTAAACGTACATATGTAGTCAAATCATACGGCGTATTCCCACCTTGATATTTATAAGCACTAATTCCATATTTATCCCAACGAAAACTTGGATTATTCCCATCAAGAATAGTAATTTCGTGAGCATCTAAATTACCCACTGAAATCAAACCTGCGTCAATACCCTCACCAGTAATTGCCGTTTTCCAAGTCTGACCCGCATCAGTAGATACACCTATCCCCTCACTATTAATTCTAACAATATTTTGAGAATTTGTCAAATTTTGGATATCCCTTATCCAAATTTGGTCACCATTAATAGCTACAGAACCATCAGAGGTTAAAGCATATGCACTTCCTCTAACTGTATTTAATGCATCAACCAATAAATTCTGATTAAGCGTCCCATTCTCATCTAAAATTGATGATGTCTTAGCATAAGTTGCTTCATTATATTGAACCGTTTGTACCGTTGCGCTCAAACGCTGGAATAAATCTTCAAATCGTGTTTTATAATTCTGAACAGTAATTACGTTTGTCTCAGGTTCATCTAAATGCCATTCAACCTGAGATACAATTACCTCTTCTCTTGCCGGGCTTTTAACACCATCTTCGTCTATGTGCCAGCCAAAGAACTCCGTATCTTCAACGTAGGTTTTATCACCTACATCAAATATATAATTTTCTAAGCCTTCTAATTCACTTACTTCAGCTACGTCTATTGAATATTCAACCTTTGGCATGGCTGAATTGGCTGAGGTTTGTAAAGCATCAAGGTAATAAAGTTCGGCATCAACGTAATCATTTGAACTCCATGTGCCTTCTTTTATATAATGGTAATACTTTGAATAAAAGGCTTTTTCATAATCGTCTTTTTGCTGTTGAAGTTTATCTATATCTTCTTGAAGACTTGGGTGATCTTCTTTATAACTTTGATTAGCTACTAACCGATAATTTTTAGCTGATTGTGGTAAAATATTAATTGTAATCGGTGTTTCTGATACGCTACTTTCATTTTCACCTTCAGTAATTAATAATGAATAATATTGTGGAATTTTTGTAATAGTAATACGGTCATACCATTGAGCTGGTAAATCATATACCTCAAATGTCTTTGTACTAACACTTGATTTATATTCAACTTTATCATCTTCTGTACCATTACTTTTGTGAAAATAAAACTCAAAAGTATCAGAACCATCTATATAATCACTAAGCATTAAGCGCGAATAACGATAAGTCTGATTGTTTTCTTCAGTTACATCATTTGAGCTAATTGTAACCGTATAATCAACTGCACCATTAACTTGTAATTTTAACTTCTCATATTCTTGATTTAAGTTACTAAGAATACCTGCATAGTTATTTATGGTTGAAGAAGCTACATATAACTGACCAATTATATCAATTATTGCTTCATGTTCTGTTAAATCACCATTATTGAGTGTAGTTTCACCCTTTCTACTTTTACCATGATTTCCCCAAGCACGTTCCCATTGAATATTATAAGCTGGAGTATCATTAACACTTGGTATCCTAGTATTTTCATAAATTGATTCCCAACTTGTTGTAGTATCACTCCATCTATACAAACGATAATAATAATGAGTAGCATCATTTGTATCAACTAATTTAACCGCTAAGTAATTCTTATCATCAACATAAGCATATCCATAATTAACTAATTTTGCTGTTGAAGTTATACCCGCTGACGTAATTGCACCCGCTCCATGGTCAGACTCACTATTATGAGATATTGCTGCAAGCCATCTAATTCCTATACCTTGTCCTGGTGGATGCGCGGCTTCATTATCAAATGTCCAAACATACTGACATTTCCAAGCTTCATTCTCATATTTAAATACACGCGAAACAAATGAAGGTTGTTCTTCCGTATCACCTAATGGTTCAATTTTATATTTATCAGCATAAAAAGGTATTGTATTATTAAAAAGCTCAAAACCATAAGCAATTGGAATAATTCTTTCTGTCGTTGACGAAAAAGGAATCAAATTATGAAGTGGAATAGGAACTATTTTATCTATATCTGACATTTTAACTGGGGCTACAGTTACAATTGTCTCAACAGAACCATATTTATCAACATAATCGTTATAATCCATACCAGTTGCTTTCTTAAAGTCAGCCATGCCTTCATTATATTGGTCTTTCGCCGCGCTTATAAGTTCTGTATAGACATTTCTATCTGAATTTAACTTATTCAGCGCCAGCTCCAATTTTGCTTTCTCTGCGCGCAATTGATTCAGCTGCGTATTAAGTTCCTTCATTTGAGCATAATAATCAGCTATATCTTGTCTGCAATCTTGTCCGTTTTTGATTAAGCCTTTATTTATATAGTAGTTTAAATTAAGTATATAAGCTTCGCCGCTCGGATTAGACGAAGCATTACGTATAGACATTACACCATCGTCGGTATAGTCGCTTTGTACATTATCTACGATTAACTTAGTCACAATTTCCTCACTATTTAAAGTGCGTTGAATTGACTTTAGGTTAATTGCATATTTAAAACCTGCAAAATTATCTTTGCCAGCATATTCTTTTAATAAAACCTTCTTAGTTCCCGCGACAATACCGCCGTATTCATCTCTTTCAGCTTCAATTTTAAGCCAACACTCAAACGTTTCACAAATCGTCTGAAGTATATTAAAGCAATTTGATTGCGCCTCACTAATTGAAAGTATTTTTTCTGAATCTTCATTATAAATTGGCGTGACATCTGATTCTTGTTTACCGACTGAATTAGCTACCCCAGCAAGAGTATAATATACGTCAACCTGTTCTTTTGTCGCCCCTTCTTTAGGTTTAATATAATAAGTTGGCGTATCAGTTACCGTTGTAGTAGGTATATTACCTATAGTAATAGGTTGCTCATTTGCATCATATACACACCTTGTAATTTGTACATCAGATATATACGTATATACATCCGGATTACACAAATCACCATTAGTTGTATAAAGAAAAATACCAATTTTAACTGTTGGGTCAGTTAATTTTGTATTAGTAACTGGTTTCTTAACAGATGCAATAGTACGATAATAATTAATAAAATTAGTACCACTTTTTTCAACATATTTTAATTGAGCAGAGTCCCAAACATATTCCGTATCACTACCTTCAACTTTATAAACCGAATTAGTTGTAGGTTCTTGTACTACATTATTAATTATATAATTTTTATAATCAACTACGTCATGTTCATCTGTAGAAAAATGTCCACCTGTAATGGTAGGGTTATCTATTACCCAATCATTATTACCAAATTCTAAAATTATACCTTGTGTATCAACCTGACGATAAAAATCTTGTGTTAAATAATTATCTTCTCCATTTGGCTCTGTATAATAAGCTACAATAGCATGAATACCAGGGTCAGGATTCGGCTCAGTAGAAGCTATAAGCGGCTGTAAATCTCCATGTTGTAAAGCTGCCTTTGCTGCAGAAATCCGAAATACAAATTCTTCTCCACCAGATATATGGTCAATAATTCCAGCATTATCCATAAAGCCAGAATTAAAAAATGTATTTTTATAATCAGTAGTAACAACATTATCAAACTTCATTTCCAAGAAGCCTTGAATGCGTGTCAAATCAGTTAAAGAAACTAACGGCGCGCCTTCTGCAAGCTCAGGATATGAAGTAAGAGATAAATGTTGAAATTTATTTCTTCCTTTTTCATCTTTATCAGTCGTTAATGTAGCATTACTCCAACCTTGTATATCTCCATTTTCATAAATATTAAAATCAGAACCATTAGTAACCAATGGCATAATTACATTTGAAGTAGTATAATCACTATCACTATATTTATAAATTTCATACGGATGCTCAGGGTCAGCTAAGTTTGCAACTTCGTAGCGTTCAACGGTACGCTCCATAACTGGATCGTACGTAGTTAGCGGCCCGTAGACAATTCTATAACCTTGATTGGCTGTGTATAAAGGTACTGTTTGAATTGAGTCTTCTTCACTTGGCTGCACGTATACAGCGGTCGCGCCATCAACGGAAAAACTTACCACCTTCTCGTTCTCATCAAGTGTGTATGTTACATCAGATAAAATACGATAATTTTTTCCAATAATATTTTCATTATCATCATAAGTAAAGCTAGGTTTATCAACCGCGCGCATAAATTGTACGTATTTAACTTCCTTATTAGCTATATAACTATAGAAAACATAAATTTCTTCATCAACGTTAATAGTTGTATTTTCTTTTTCTTTAATGTCATATACCGATAAACTACTTTCTGTAAGTTTCATACGCACCATTGGTTCATTGACTTTCTGAACTAATAAATCCGAATTTTCTTCGTCAACTTGCCAATCTGTATTTTTTAATGTCGCTTTTGCAAGCTCTATCGCAGTACCTTGATTATTTCCAAGTTCTGTACTAAATTCAATATTATATCCATTCTTTGACAGCTCATTAACTAAAGCATCTTTAGCTGTGTACTGCCAAATCATTGACTCACTATCTTCTTGATGGTCTACAATTATAAAATCGTACCATTCATCATCATAAAAAAGTTTAATCTTACGTTCATTAATTAAATATCCAATGAATGGATTAATAACTTCTGAATCAGAAGCGGGGTCAAAATATTTATAAGCCATTGAAAAGGTTAAAGTAACCTCTCCGTTTACGTTCTTCGTTAAAACAGGAGAAAATGCTTTATTAGGCGACGTCATTTCATCCGTTCCAATGACCATTATTTTATTTTCTTTATAATAGCTCGGCTCTTCATCAGTTTTAGGAATAAGTTCGTCTTCCCAAACTGAAATTTCGTATGGCTTACGTAATATCGCCATTGTTTTTCCTCCTAAAAGTATAAGTAATTATAGAATATATGTATATCTTCAGCTGATATTGGTAATGAAGGCACGTTTATTATTTGACCAGTATTTATATTATTCGGCTCTATTTTAAAGAAATGACCTCTCACATATCTATTATATACAGTACCAGACGTTTCATAATTTATATTTCCATCAAGCTCAACCGCGACTACTCTAATACCTTCAACCAGACCATTTACGGTATTAATTAAAATACCTATATCATTCTTAGACTGCGGCTGAATATCTTTAGATATAATCAATTCATAATTATTATATTCTAATTTTAAATCGCTTGTCCAATCTGTAACTTTCTTTTCATTAGTTTCTGTAACAGTGTATTGAACCTTTACAGTCTGTCCTTCTGACAATTTAGCATTACCAATACTTAAATTACCCGTTGTATAAGTGTAATCTCCATTTTCTAATTGTACATCATCAACAAGCACTGTTATTGTTTCTGGATTATCATCAATGATAAAAGTATAAGTCTCTTCCTGTCCTTCGGCAGTAAAAGATTGCTCATGTTGTTTTTCCTTTGATTCTGTACCTGTTCCAAAAGGAATCCAAATCATTAGTCCAGTTGGTACATCACCAGCATTATATACTATCAATTGATTTCCAATTATTTCATCTAATCCTGTTATTACACCCTTATTTTGTAAAAGATGACTTGCTGCACTCCATTCATTAACGTTTGTTTGGTCAAAATCATCTAAAAACTTATGAGTTTGAGTTGCAAAAGGATAATAAGCTATAAATTCAATTGTACCTTCACCTTTATAAATACGTTGAATACCATCACTATATACCCATGGATATATTTTTTGTCTTGTTATCTGTTGTTCCATATGTGAAAGAGTATAAGTTATAGTAACAGCCATATCTTCTTCTATATCAACACCATATATATTTAATATACCATCTTCATAATCCCACAACGTATCAGAAACTGTCTCACCATTAAACGTAACAGTTATTGACTCCGGCGCGCCCTCTATTGAATAAGATTCAATCTCACCAGGTTTAATTGTAATTTCTTCTTCATATGTATCTTCTACAGTAACTTCTTCTCTATCTTCAACCCTTACACCATCTGCAGAAGTTTCAGAAGGTGTTTTCGCCCTTTCATCAAAACATACATATTCGAGTTCCGGCGGCGACGCTATCTTAACCTTATATTGTTTATATGGCGCCTCATCAAAGATAAGTAACCCCATATGTTTATAACCGAAGACCTGTCGCATTTCACGAAAGTTCTCCTCAGTCATACTATCAAAAGCAATTTTTATAGAAAAGTTTCTTGTCTTAAAATCGCTTCCATAAAAGTAAGTTCCATCCAATCCTGGAATTTCTATTGTTTTATCTTCAATTTCAGGTATAAGTGGCTCATTATATCTATCTCCGTCACTTACCCTTGTGATTCCTAAATCTTGGCTTTTATATGCTTCTCCATTAATTATGAAAGTAAAGCCTAAGAAATCTCCATTTAATCCACTCATTACCTTTAACTCCTTATATATAAAAACGCCTATCGTACTAAAGGTACAATAAGCGCATAAATTTACTCATTATTTATATATTCCTTTAAACTCCTATTGCACGCCACTACGTAGACTTACGTAATATTTCCTTACATCAAAAGACATACGTCTTTCTCCATTTACTAAGTCAGAAATCAGTGCGTTTAATACAATAAAAAGAGACTTTATATAGATATAAAAAATGAGACGATTCACGTCTCAGTTTTTTTAATTATTAAGTTTGCGTCCAACTTCCGTTTTGTTTTACGTATATGGTTGGTATAAGTGTCCAAACACCATTAACTTTTACATACGCAAAAGCTGATTTCCATGTACCATTTACCTTTATATAAACTTTAGGAGCTGAAGAACTAAGGTCATATACATAAAATTGATAATTACCATCAACTATTGTTACTTTAACACCATATAATTCATTAGCAGTATTATAACATCCAGTATTAATATCCTGATACATTAATGTTTCCATATGTCCACTTGGACTAACTTCACTCTGATTAATAATAATTGGAATTACTTCTCCCCAATCTTCCCAGCCACTATCTACCGATACTTTAGAAATTGTTGCGATTCCATTACTATTCGTTGTAATTGAAAAATTACTTTCTTCATCCGTTATAACTATATTTGCTGCAGGTAATTTTCCGACATCAGTTAAAGCTGCACCAGTAAAAAGATATATATTACTACTATAATTCAGATTTGGAGTAAAAGTAGTTCCATATGTAAAACCAGTGCCACTATGTATTACCCAATACCCATTATTTACATATCCTGTATTAGGGACTGGGGTTGGTAAAACAAAACTATTACCAGACATAGTAATTATACTAGTAGGATTAACCGTATTTTTATAAGTAGTCAAAAAAGTCTTATAAAAACGTTTTGAAGTATAAACAGTATTACCCGCCGCATCTTTAACCCTCAGGTAATATAAACCTCCACTACTTACTGTTACTGTTGTACTCCAATTCGTTGTACTAGTAACATCTGTATAAGTTACGCTTGAACTGCTTGACGTACCCCAATAATACCCAGTAATTCCAACATTATCCGTTGCAGATAAAGTTACAGTTTGAGAACTGGCTACGTTATTTGTTGAGGTAATTGATAGGTTAGATGGAGGAGTCGTTTCTGTCCAATGAGCGTAATAGGTTGGAACCGTACTATAACTAGCTATCCATATGTATCCATCAGTAGGTAAAGTAGTTGAACTAGAAGCATTAAAACATTGAGCAAAAGCAAAATCTGTTCCGCTAATTAATGCCGTATTTATATAAGTATTACTTGACCCATTCCATAAATCACAATTCTTAGCTAAAATAGCAGTAAGTCCCCAGCCTGGGTTTTGTGGTAATGTTGGAGTAAAAGCCCCCACTAAATTTCCCGCACCATATAAACCACCATTAGTAGTATAAGTGCCTTTTGTTGCCCAAGCTTCTCCATCCCAAACACCTAAACCATTATTACTACTAGAACTGTAATAATATGCCCATATTAATTCACCGTAATGTATATAATAAACTGTACCGCCACTATAAAAAGGAGAAGTAGGTGAACAATTTACCCACGGACCATTGAGATAATCATTAACTGGATTACCATTAGCATCAAATACCATTCTATTATCACTGGTATACCAACCGGTAAAAATCCAACCAGTACGTGTAGGTACACCAGGAGTATTATTTATGGTAGTACCATAGATAGTTGATTTAGTAGTAACTCCAGTAGTACCATTATAAGTACCACCATTTGGGTCTAATTTATATGAATAAGTTTTTGCTGCCCATTGAGCATATAGTGGAACATTACCTGTATATTGCCAACTACCACCAGAAGTCCAATAAGTACCGGTAACTCTTGTACCAGAAGAATTATATACTTGAGTACCACCAGTTTTTGCGGTGTAATAACCATAAAACGTATAACCCGTACGTGTCGGCACGGTTACTGAATTATTAGTAGTAGCACCATATGTCATAGTTTTTATGGTAAGTCCAGTACCCGTTCCATCGGCTTGATTATCATTCAATAACACACTATATGTATTTGGCGTCCAAACCGCATACAAATTAACAACCGTAGTTCCATCCGCCGCTGGTATTGTCCCTGCTGCATCAGACATTGAAGCTCCATTTGTATAATCTACCGTTTGCGCGCCATCTACACGATATATATAGCATCTATCTATATCACTATTGTCATTATAAGTATGATACCAATAATATTCGTTTCCCTGAAAAGTAAAATGAGTTACTTCTCCTATCCACGTTGATACTCCACTTGGTGCGGTACTACCCACGTCAGTATATGAATTACTATTATCTACTGTTACTCTATAATATTTAGTACTATTTTGTTTAAAATATAAATATGTACCATCTGTTCCTATACTAACAGGATCGTAAGGTCCAACATCAGATACATAAAATACTTGTGTAGCACCACCTGAACTTTTACTCCATCCAGCAAACGTATATCCTGTTCTGGTAAAAGTATTTAAACTTAATGCTTTACCAGTTCCAAATACGAAACCGGTCTGGTCACTCATTGTTCCACTACCACCAGATGCATTAAATTTAACGGAATATGAATTTCCAATCCAATTTACATATATAGAAACGGTTTTATTAGCAGAAGTAGAACCACCTAAACGTGAAATGGTAGCCCTATTCGCACTTGGCGCAGACGACCCATTCTGCCCATATACTTTTGAACCATCACTACTTTTATATGCTTCATCAGCATTTATATGATACCCATCTCTGGTAAGTCCAAAAGTACTTACGTCAGTTAAATTACAAACAGTTGAAGCAGAAGACGCAGTATATCTATTACCTACATTGCCATAAGTACCACTTGAAGTAGTGGCTCCTTTAATTACTGTACTTGTCTGATTTGTTCGTGTTGAATCGGTTTTAAAATATTTATATGAACTAGAAGAAGAGGCAGTAACAGAAGAATAACTAGTTACTCCACTTGAAAAATAATGCGGATTATCTAATATGTATCCTTTATTTGAATAATATCTTACAAGTAAATAATAAGCCATTTAATCTCTCCTTAGCTATATACGAACCATATATCTCCGTTACTTCCACCACTCGGCGTTGATGTTGAATAAGTAATCTTCGGTCCATTTGTCAACGTATTCGCCCCGTTCCACTGCGCCAATTGACCAGACGTACCAGAACCCGTTACATTATTAGTAATTGACGGTGTTACTGTCACAGTTTGCGCGCTCCCACCGCTTGGTGTAACGGTGAAACCATTTGTTCCATTTGCAAAAGTGTAAGTTGTGTTTGTATTATCGCTCGCTGGCATTGTAAAGCTAACTGTCTTAGACCCTACTGTTAGCGTGAATTTCCCACCATATGTAAGTGACGTACCGGCTGTACTTCCCGAAGCAAGAGTTAAGGTGCTAACTGTACTATCTGTCCATGGTACATTTACGCATAGTTTATTATTTGCGTCTACTCCTACTGCATATAATTTATCAGTCGTACCTATTGTACCAAGAGAAGTTTCAGAATTTAAATTCGCTTTAATTGTACCAGTAGTAGTTACATCGCCACCAGTAAGTCCCTTACCAGTAGATACTTTAGTAACTGTACCAGTATTGGTTGTATATCCACTTACCTTATCTTTTAATTTATATGTATTGCCATTATAAGTAAATTTATCTATGGTATATTCTGCCATAATTTTTCTCCCTTATATGAAAAACGTAGAAGGCGGCCGCAGTAGTCTATGGACGTACATTAACGACTGCCCGCGCCTTCTACGAAAGCGTTAATTTTATTCTATATATATTATAACATAAATTAAAGTCTATGTCAAATTTCTTAAATTGTATGAGTATGACCATTATCAGTCACACTGTGCGTTGCACTTGTAACGACTGTTGTTGCACTTGTATTCTTAATTGGAACCGTTGTTGCATCTGCATTTTTAATTGGTACAGTTACATTAGTTACTTCTGTTACATTAGGAACACTAATCGCTGTACCAAGCGTTGGCGCTGTACCATTACCACCACCAGACTTAGAATAAACTGTAATAGCAGTACCCAATGTAGGAGCCGTTCCATTTCCACCACCAGACTTAGAATAAACAGTAGTAGTAGATTTTGCAATATCTAACTGACCTGAATCAGTACCATTAATAGTCATTGTCAAATCGGTCATAACTGTTTTAGACTCAAATGTCCACGTAGACGCTGACCCAGCCGCAGTAACGTTTGGAATCGACTTAGATTCAAATGTCCAAGTTGATGCACTACCTGCACTTGTCACATTAGGAATTGATTTAGCGGTACCTAATGTAACTTTTGAGGCAGTAGTTGTTGTTGAACTAACTCCATAAACTGAAGTAGTGCTTGAGCTAACTCCATAAATTGAGGTAGTAGAGTGATTACCAATTGAAATTCCTGTCGTTGATGAACCTGTATTAGCCGGAATTGATATTGCCGTACCTAATTCCTGCCACTCAGTTCCGTCCCATGCATATTCACCACTTGTTGCAGTTACATGCCACACATCACCAGTTACGTTACCAGAAGTTGGTAGGTTCGAAATCGCAGCTTTGACACCCTTATAACGTAATACCGCAGACACTTTATTATCAACTTCCGTCTTCGTATACGCATCGGTAATACCATATCCATTTATTGAAGTGGGATGTGTGGTTAATTCAGAAAAAGCATATGACGGCTTAGTTGAAGCCTTCGCCCAAGAAGATACATCAGACGCTGGCATTGAACCAAGAGCGGTTTTTAAGGTTGCAACAGTTACTATGTCGGAAGTGGTACCATTAATTGTTTTTGTAATTTTTTTATTAGTAGAATCATAAGCTACGTTAGAGACCGTTGCAGTTTTATCTGCTTTACCACTTATATCTTGGTGAGAAGTTAAAAAGGTTGTTCCTTTTGTAACTGTAAGTGCGCCATTGGAAGCGGTAATTGCAGTAACCGCATTACCAGAACCAGTTGTAGTTGCAGTTGTAACTGTATCTATAAATTTCGGAGAATTTCCTACCGTAACACCATTAATCGTATTAACTTGTAAGTTATTCGTAAAACTTCCACTACCGTTAACGACTAAGTCACCAACCGTAGCCTCATCCATTGTTACTGAGTCACCAAAACTGACAGGTCCTGTTACAGACCCGCCAGTTAATGGCAACGCATTATTATCTTTTATTGTATATGTAGTTCCATTAGGTAATTTTATACTAGAGATGTTCGCCATCGCGCTCACCTCCTATTATTCATTCCCTTTTGTAACACTAAGACTTGTATCACTCTTAAGAACCGTTACGCTATCTTTTGAATTCCAAGCTGTATTCGCGCCGCTTGCAGTACCTTTAATCTTAGAAGTTGTAACTCCTTGGACAAATTCTGCACGACCAGTTGCACTTGAATCTTCAGCAGCAAGGGCAACCGTTGGCTGTGTAACCGAACTAATTCCAGTTGCTACACTTATAACTCCTGTACCAGCTGTCGCACCAGTACTTAATGCTACTGTTGGTTGTGTATTCGTAAATGTAGAACTTGCACCAATAACCGAAGCAGTAGAAGGTGAAGGTAAGCTGACAATTGCATCTGCAGACTCACCAACTGTAACTCCAGTAACAACCGCATCACCAGTTCCAGTTGTTGATGTTGCTCCAGTAGCAACTGTAATCGCACTTCCTTGCTTAGCTACAGTCTTATCACTAACTGTAACTCCAGTAACCACGTCACTACCTGTTCCATTAGCATCAACAGAACCGGTTGCTACGGTTGTTGCCGTACCAACCTTAGCTACAGTCTTATCACTAACTGTCACTCCAGTAACTACATCACTACCAGAACCATTTGCGTCTACCGCGCCCGTAGCAACCGTTTTGGCTGTACCAAGAGTAACCTTAGAGGCTGTTACTGCGCTATAAGCCGTGTTGGTAGCAGTTACATCACTACCATTACCACCGCCAATAATCAAAGTTTCTGCGGCATCACCACTACCCATTGTAAACGACCATGTAGATTTATTAGCAGTAACAGAACTATTACTTGTAATATTTGAAGCACCCACATCACTATTTCCTGTTACATTAGGAACTGTTGTAGTAACTAACTTACTAGCTGTCTTAGTTACCTTAGAAACCGTTTCTGTCCCATTAGTCGGAGTAATTGAAGTTGTAACCAACTTACTCGCTGTTTTCGTAACCTTAGAAACTGTTTCTGTTCCATTAGTCGGAGTAATTGAAGTCGTAACTAAATTCTTTCCTGTTTCAGCACTAACCGACTTAACAAATGTATCTTTATTGGCTGCCGCAATCGTATATCCAGTAACAACTGTTTTAGAATCCTTACTATTCCATGCCGCGCCGCCACCTGAAGCAGTAGCTTTAATATTTGTTGTACTAGGTGTAACCGCAGTTCCACTCGCAGTAGCTTTCATATATTTAGTAGTTCCACTCTTAACATATGATACATTTCCATTTGTACTATCTTCAGCAAGTGTAATTGTAGGTTGTGTAATTGTAAACGTTGCATCTGTACCAATTACCGTATCAGTTGACTTATTAAGTGAAACACTTTTAACTACATCTGTTAAATTAAGCTGCGTATCACCAATTTTTTCCCAAAACTTCACTCCTGTAGTTCCAGCTGGTACATACTCATCATAAATATCTAACGTTTCATCAGTAGGAGTAGTACTTGACTTAACCAAATAAAACGCGCCGGCTTGTGCATCTTCAGGGTCTAACGTACCTGTATAAGTAGTTCCATTATACTTAACTTGAACTCCCTCAGGTATGTTAGCAACCACTGGCGCAGCAGTACCATCCCAAGCTACAATAAAACTGACACCACCACTAATCATCTGACGAGCTACAGCGTCTTTAATTTCATAGGTATTGCCAGAAGGCAACGTAATTTTACTAATGTCTGCCATATTTTTTCTCCTTAATTCCTATTTAGAATTAACGTTTCATCCTCTAATTCACCCGTCACTTGTTCGTCGGTGTCATCAACGTTAATTTTATTATTCCAAAATAATTTTTCTTGAAGGGTCGTATGTATCTCTTGATTTCTTATATGGTCTAATAACAACTCTCTTGTTGCTTCATCAACAAAAGCCAAATCCTGTACATAGGCATTTCCTGTACCAATTTTTATATTCGGTATTTTAACGGTTTTGGTTACTTGTTCGCCATATTCTTCAACTGTATATGTTTTTACCTCGTAATCATCATATACAATAACCTCACCAGCCATCGGAATAAAACCCCTCGCATTATTCCAATTTTCTGTCGTATCGTGCTTTAATTTTATTCTTGCATCAACTGTCGCACTCATATCACACCTCCACATTTGTGGTGCTGGTGCCGCAGTCTAATATCAAACCATCTAAGCTTAATTCAGCTCCGTTTTTTACTAAACCATTTCCAGCCTCAACATCTAATTCTTCTCTTAATTCCTCAGCTAACTCCATTAGTTCTGTACTTGTTAAATAAGGAATTTCATGCCACTGATGAATACCATCACCAATTTTTAATTTATAAACATCTGTTGAAAGCGCCGGTTCACCAACTCGCAAAATCGGGTCAAGCTCAACCCACTCTTGTTCTTTCGCGCGCCTTAGCTGGATAATAGCTTTTATATGCTTTTTTTTAATCGCCATATCCTTCAACGCCTCCACCATCATAATACACTACTTCATCATAATATATATCTTCATCGGTCGGGCGCATATGAGTATCAACCCCAATATTATTTGACGTTTTACTAAACTTCAGATTAGAAAATTCAGATTTTGCGGAGGAAAATTTAAGCTTAAAAGTATTATCAGTTTCCATACGTGTCTGTAATCTCATCACTACCTCCAATTACTCCATCTTTAATTACACCCATAACACGTTCAGTAACTGGGTCAGAAGCATAGGCTTCATCTTCATTCGTTAGAATACGAACTTGAATTACGGCTATATTCTTCTCTGCGGCTGGATAGAACTTAAACTTCAACGTATCTTCTTGCGTCAAATGTAATACGACCTGCGATGACTGTTTTTCTTCATCTGTCAGCTCTTCCATTGAAGCATTTTCAATTAAGTCCTCAATGTTCGTTATATCCATATCCGCATCTTGCTTGTCCAGTATAAGCGTGCCATTCTGTGTGTAAGTAACCCAAATATGACTAACTTGCTCTGCCCGCAACGGTAATATAAAACTATGATATGGTGTTGTTCCCCTCATTATCATTATTCTTCACCGTCCTAAATTTTTTTACTTCCTCATAAGCTAAGAAATCTTTTTCTTGTAAACACTTGTCATAGGTTCGCTTAATATTGTTTATAGCGAATTCTGCTTTATTATTCTTATAATCATCATGTGTTTGACAAAACTTTTCATATATATTTATATCATCTAAAATCTCCTCAAAGTGTTCCTGTGAGTGTTTACGATTAAAAAGAATCTCGTCGTTAAAACGTAATATCTGTTGCCGAACTCTTCGGATTGCTTCTAACTCCTGAACATTTATGTGAGCATCCAAATCCTTCCTTAAATTAGCTATATCTTCTTTTGCCTCTTCCCTTGATTTTTTTACGTCTTCAATAACCTCTGCATTTATTGCTTTTCCAATAGCACGTGCTAAAAACGCCCAAAAATTTATCTCTAAGGTAGGAATACGAATTAGTCCTACCAAAACAATCAGTAGTCCAAAGAATCCATATTCGGCAAGGCCAGTTAATTCTTTCAATGCCATCCTATTTGCCCTCCGAAAACAAAATTATCTCCTTTCTTATTTAAGTGAAGAATACTCTACAGAACTCTACTTTTATGAGGAGGCTTAGTATGAGTAAATTAGAAGAAAAAGTTATCACACTTTTACAGAAAGGACATATACAATTTATGAGAGAGAAAACATTTCCTGACCTGAGGAAAGGACGTTTTCGTTATGACTTTGAGGTATACGTTGATGGCGGCCGGGCGTTGGTGGAGGTACAAGGACAACAGCATTATCAGTTCATCAGCAAATTTTATAAACGTAGAGCTGACTTTGAAAGTGCAAAAGAACGTGACCGCCGCAAGATAAGCTACGCTTTAGCGCATCGCATTCCACTCTACATCATCCCTTACTGGGAGCTAGAGCACATAGCTACGGCACGAGATTTGCTTCGGCCGCAGTACCTTGCAACCACACGGTGGAAAAACGACCAAGACTGGATTGACCATCAGAAAATTTGACAAAACGTAAAATTTTTGAGATACTATAATTGGGCTGCGAAAAAAAAAAAAAAAAAAAAGAACTTCTAAGTAATTTGACGTATATATAATACGTATGATATAATATAATTAGAAAATAAATTGGAGGATTAACTATGGAGTATATTGTAGTAGGAATCCTCTTTTTGTTAGTTATTATATTAGGTATTATATTAAATAAACAGTCAAAAAGAATTGAACAACTTAATACAACAAACTTAGAACAAATTAAACAACACTACGCAGACGAATATAAAGCGGCAGAAAGGGGATTTGAGAAAGAGTATCAGTTATTAAAACAGAATTACCGAAAAGAAGAAAAAGGTTTAAGCGACAGGTTAGATAACTTAGCGGAATTACTTAAAGGTAAAGAAGAACATTACAACGAAGTAAATCAAGACTTAGACCTATATAGAGAAGGTAAAATTAAAGAAATTAATAGCGCCGCCGCTGAATACGAAAAACATCAACGTCTAATTGTAGATAATAGTATAGAAGATTACCGTGAGATTAAAACTACTGATTTTATTAGACAATTAGGCACGTTTGCAGACGACATCAATAACGCTAAAGAAGAGTATGACCAAATCAAATCTGAATTAGAAGAAGAACGTAGAAAGCGGCAGACCATAAATGAAGAAATTTTACGGCAGCGCGCCTTAGACGAACAACAAGACTTTTATCGTATTCAAATTTCAGACGAAGACAAACGTGACATAGACATACTTCGTGATGTAGTTCCACGTTTAAGGCGGCCGGATGCTGTAAGCAAAATAATCTGGACTAACTACTATCAAAAACCTTTGGCTGAGCTAAGGAAAAGGTTACTTCCAAATGGAGATATTAGTGGTATTTATAAAATTACTCGTATTAAAACTGGAGAAATTTATATTGGAAAGTCAACTACTATTGATAAACGTTGGCAGGAGCACGTCAAAACCGCTCTCGGTTGTGGTACTTTAGCTTCAACCCAACTTCATCGTATAATGGCCAGTGATGGACCTGAAAACTTCACGTTTGAAGTATTAGAAGAGACTCCGAAAGAGAAACTATTTGAACGTGAAGCTTATTATATTGATTTCTACGACAGTAAAATGTATGGATTAAATACGGTTACTGGCGAGAAAAATAAATAAATTTAACGCGCCTACGACAGCGGGCGAAGGAGGAAAATACAAATGGACTTTACGCCTATGCAAAAACAAATTATTAAAACAACCGAACCGCACGTTTTAGTTTCGTGCGCCGCAGCGTCGGGTAAGACTTCCGTTCTGGTAGAGCGTTTACGTTATCTACTTAACCAAGGAATTGACCCAGCGCGCATTGTAGCTATTACTTTTACTAACAACGCCGCATCGGTAATGTACGAAAGACTTGGATATCCGCAAGGTTTATTCATCGGTACTATCCATTCTTATTGTAACTACTTACTACGCGGTGGAGCTGTAGATACAACAAAGATTATTGAAGATGAACGCTTTGACGACCTCTTCCCAGAGATTGAAGCTCATCCAGATTGTCTTAAGCCAGTTGACTATCTATTAGTTGACGAAGCACAAGATTCAACAGAACAACAATTCAAGTTCTTTGAACTCGTTAACCCAACCAACTATATGTATTTTTACGATATACGTCAGTCAATTTATGGCTTTAACAACGCTGACCCGCAGTACCTTATAATTAAGGAACACGAACCAGATACAATAGTCTATCGTATGGCTGTGAATTTCCGCAATCTACCACGTATTTTACTTTTTGCGAAAAAATTTCTCTATCGTCTTGGACCCTCATATGAAGACGACTCTGTAACCGATAGAATGGACTCATATATAAATAGTTCAGTAATGGAAAGAAATTTAAAGCCAGAAGAAGCAGCGGATGCACTTATAAGAATTAAGGAAGAAATTGGAAGTGATTGGAAAGATTGGTTTGTACTATGCAGAACAAATACAGACATACAGTTATTCCAACAGCTTTTTGAAGACAGAGGAGTACCTACGGATACCTTTAAACAAGCTGACCTTACAAACTCAGATATAGAACGTAAAATGGGTGAAGACACATTGAAGATTTTGACCGTACACAGTGCCAAAGGATTAGAAAATAAATATGTAATGGCTTTTAACATAAGAGCATACAATGATGAAGAAGCAAGATTATGTTACGTTGCGGCCACCCGTGCGAGAGATTATCTTATGTGGATTAAAATGCCGCCTAAGAGGAAAAAGAAGGTTCAAATTACAAGTTGGGAATAAAAAAAAGACAGGTCGTTATGACCTGTCTTTTAAATTGAATTAACTATTTATCGTTATTAACTGTAACTTGTATTCTATCTATATCAGCCTTAGAAGTAATATTTTCTAATTCTGGTATTAAATCTACAATAACGCTGCCATTGCCACTACCAGACCACGGTAAAGTAAGTTGTTGACGTCCGCCGTCACCAACTACATACATTTGTTGTTGTTGCATTTTAGATTTAGCTTCAAAAGTTATTTCAACCGGTGCTTCAACTCCATTTAATTCAAACTTTATAGAAACAACCGCAACTTCATTTTTAATTGCTGTCATTTCATCTTCTGTTAATGACATACTAGATAAATTACATCTAAGGGTTTTCTGACTTATGGTATAACCTTCATTTAACGTCACATTTTTAAAGGTGTCTAACAAAAGATAAGGATATTCTAAAATGTCTTCATCCTCATCTTCTCCGCCTTCATCAATTCTATCTAAAATTCCACTTAAAACCGCTCTATTCATATTATAAGGCGTCTCAGTTATATATTTATATAATTCTTCGTTGTCACCAACAATAGTTTTTAATACCGCCCAATTGGTATTATGCGGCGTATTCATTATGTAGTCTAATATTTCCTCTTTAAGCATGAATTCCTCCTAAACTTTTATTTTGACGAATTCTCTTTTTCCTAATTTTTAACTGGTGCTGAGCTAGTACTATATTTAAGTCCATCTGTATCTAAGTAATCAACTACTGTATCCTGTCCCTTTGTAAGCTCTACCTTAATTCTTGTCTTCCTATTCTTCATAATAAGAATGATAATCCCATCCTCATCTAAGGTAACGTTATTAACCTTAATTGAATCAGCTTCATCACTTTCAAAATGTAAGACAAGATAGTATCCATGTTGTTCCTCCGGGTCACCCGAAAAATCAGTATAGCCTGTTACTGGATAAAGTATACCATAAACTCTTCCATCAACTACCTTAACACCTGTTTCTAACTCGTCAATTGTCTTTCCAAGTAAGTCTGTATCTGGGTCAAATTCAACATCTACGTCATAATCATAAAGTTCGTTTGTCTGACTTTCTACATATTCATCCAACATATTCTTTAAAATAGCTGGATTGACATTACCCGGAGTCTCTTTGATATAATCATATATCTCTCTAGCTCTCATAACTTCCTCCTTTTAAATAAGTTATGTAACTTATTAATTATAAATATTAAATAAATTCTTACAATTCTTCCTCGGAATAATCTGCAATTAGCATTATAATATTCAAGTCAACAAATTTATACAGACTAAACTCCTACAAGAAAGTCACACATATTACCTATTGCTCTATAAATTTGACTTTTCTTAAAAATTTTGCTATACTATATATAGAAAAGATAAAAGGAGGCATATGCCATGGTAGAAATAGGTGATACATTAAGAATTGATTATATGGAAGGTGAACCACAGTACAGCGGCTGCGATGGAACTGTAGAATTTATTGATGGCATAGGACAGATTCATGGTACGTGGGGTGGCTGTGCAATTGTTCCAAGCATAGACTCATATACCATTTTAAAGAAAAAGGATGAATAACGTTTAACACAAAAAGAATAGATATAGGTGAAAAATATGCAGGCTTTTAAATGTGATATGTGTAATAATTTTTTTGAGTTAAAAATAGAATATCCACATTTTAATATATATTATGAAACAGAAAATGATGGAGACTATTTCTTAGATTTATGTCCAAAATGTCAAGAAAGATTAAAAGAAATGTTTAGTAATTATATTGCTAAAAAAGGATGAATAATGTTTAACGCAAAACGAATAGACACAGGCGAAATATTCCAGGTTCTTGACACATATTTTGATGATATGTATCATATTACCTATTTTTTAGTGTGGGATAACAACGGATGGCGTTGGCGGCCTGCGTATAAATTTGTCCCACCAAATGTAGAAGTAAAAGGAAATAAAAATGAGTAGAAATAAAAAAGAAAGAAAAAAGTTAAAAGCAAAAAAGATTCAAAATAGAAAATTATGTAAGCGTTATCCGTTTCTTATTCCACGTAATGTGTGGACAGGAAAAATCATCTGGAAGCAATTCAAAGATGCTTCTAAATATGAATATACAGAACTTGATGATATGGAAGATGGTTGGCGCACAAAATTTGGAATACAAATGTGTGAGGAAATTAGACAAGAACTAATTAAATATAACTTCCTCTATAATTATCGCATACTTGAAATAAAAGAAAAATTTGGTGAACTACGTTGGTATGACCGTGGAATTCCAAAAGGTTGCAAAGTATGGGATATAATAAATAAGTACACCCTTATTTCCCGCCAGACTTGTCTAAGGTGCGGCGCGCCGGCAAAAATTATTGATTTTAACGGGTGGCTTACACCGCTTTGTAACAAATGTCAGGAGAAAATAAATGGGTAAATTAAAAAGTATCACAATAGAAGAAGACGATAAAAT
>JAEEGL011940191.1_pt1 | contig 25082 bp, 15 predicted proteins | sample 9134231 | NCBI WGS metagenome assembly JAEEGL01 (sample SAMN16246548, study PRJNA631951) | gut metagenome | biome: gut microbiome; feature: rumen; material: fiber-attached | host: Bos | place: Iran: Karaj | collected 2018-10 | reverse complement strand
GCACTTACGTGCCGTGAGTTCCATTATTCTTATATTCTTCGCTTCGGGATTCTTGTGGCGAATCATTGCCACTGAGCTGAACCGCTCTTTCGAAAATGAAGACAGAGGGAACTATACTCCCTCACAATAAAAAAGTCAAGTTCCTCTGTCTTATGCGCTTAATTTGCGCATTACTGTGCTTTATTGCGCTTTATAATCTGCACGACGTGATCGGAGTATCCCATCAAATCTGCTCGTTCTGCCGTTGCAATCAGATACTGAATCCATTCTGCATAGGATTCCTCTGACATGGTGTTCACAGAGCTTCTGATGACCTCCGACAAACCATCTTGTGCAAATCTGCAAACTTTCCTGGCGTCATATTCCGCGCAAACAGTGTCAATTAGCTCGTCTACGACTGCTATGGTATCTAACAGCCGGGAAGAGCCGGTATTATCCGTAACAATGGCCCGCTCCCGGTCATAGCCAACCTGCGTTAGCTCATGGACTGGGTCTTTGGCCATAAAAATCTCATGAACCAGTGGCGCATCCTGAAGACAAAATGCGATAAAAATCGGAGCCCCCGGCTTCGCAATCCGAAGCGCCTCTTTGCAAGCACGCTTTCGATCTTCAAAATCTTTGATGCTATAAATTGGTCCCATCAACAGCACAAGATCATATGCATTATCATCCAGGAAGCTTAAATCCTTCGCATTTCCTTCAAATACTCTGATATGATCATTCCCGGCAAAACGCTCCTGCATCTGCTTCACATACTCCGGTGTAAGCTCCACCGCATCCACATCATATCCTTCTTCTGCCAAAGCATTTGTATAGGTTCCACCACCGGCACCAATGTCCGTAATCTTTGCCCCGGGCGTTAAAAAGCGATGTAAATAATGCATGGTCACAATGAATTCCGTTTGATGCGCTTTGGTGTAGGTCAGCCGCTCTCCTTCCGGAAATCCTGTATATTGTGCGATTACTTTTCTCTCCTGTTCATTCAGTGTATTTGCCATAAGTCCCCCTTTTTCAATTTCATGTTTCGACCAATCACAATTGCTTTGGAATCCGGTCTATGGCCTATTTCTGTTGTTTTTACAACAGGAAGTGTGTCCGATATATGCATCTTTAGCAAATCAAATACGTCCAAGGATAGTGCGGCTTCTTCATACTTTGAAAAAGTCCCAAGCAGTACACCTGCCACCTGGTCAAATACCCCCATCAAATCCAACTGGTTCATTGCTGTTGCAATTCCACCGGTTTCTCCACCATAGGACTCCAATAGCAAAATCTTGCCTGTCATGTCCGGCCAAAATTCCGTTCCTGCAAGTTTTAAAAGGCAACGGATATTGCCACCAACAACGATGCCTTCCAAACAAGTGCCCTGGAGAAATTCATAATTCAAGTCAAACAAGTCATTGCTTTTGCCGGAAAGATAATCTGCAAATCGCTTTTGCTGCAGTTCTCCCTTGGCATAAACCATATTTTTCACCTGATACAAGACAGATTCTTGTCCCGTCTTCGTATAGATGGCATTCAATATAGTCGTCAAATCACTATAGCCCCAGTATGTCTTGTTAGACTTCGCAATAATGTCCCAATCCAAATATTTCAACACACCGTTAGCTAAATCACCACCGGAGATATCATAGATTGCATCCACAGAATCATCCCGATAAAAACGCATCAAATCTTCCGCTCGTTCCGCATCAGTTCCACTAAAGGCATCCTGCTTTGCATAGATGTGCTCGGCCATAACCGTTTCTATGCCCATACCTTCCATGATTCTACACAGCTCATTATTCTGCTGTTTCCATTCTTTCAACTGCCCATCCGAGCATGCAGTCAAGCCAACTATCATCTTGTACCCCGTTTCCTCGATTATCTTTAAACTCGTATGATAAATTATAACTTACTACATTTCCTGTTATCAAATTGTTATCATTTGACACAAAAAAGGCTTCCGACGGCATGCTATCAACGCCATCGAAAGCTTTTTTTCTGCGTTTTTCGAAGAAATAGTATCATAATAGTATCACGAGGTATATCACCGTGATCCTACAATCAACCATCATTAATGTAACGCTCCTTCTTTATACAACACTTATAATCTCATCAAAGCTATACGTCACAACATCAAGTGGATATTCATCAGCGTCCCATAACTCAACTTCACATTGCGGGCCCTCAGAATAAATACTTACAACAACTCCAATTGTACCCGCAGGAAATCCCTCTTTTTCTACAAGTGTTTTACTCTGTCATTTTCTTTAATCATACCTGACAGATCTCTTTTACTGATATAAACGTTCTGCATTCAAACATATCTTTTGCCCTCCGCTTACGTACTATTTCTTGTTACGTAATACATTTGGGTTGAAAAAATCCCCATTACTAAACGAGAGCAAAAAAAGTTTGAAATTTTATAATTTGTGGAAAATAAAAGATGAAAAACAGATTTGGACTTTATTCTGGAATAATTCCGATACAGTTTTTTCTGAGAAAAACAGTATCATAATCGTATCACGACATAAAAAAGGCCTGAAATCATGTTTTCTTAACATGATTTCAAGCCTTAAAAATACTTGATTTGTTATACCGACCTCTAAACCACTTCGGGTCTACTCCAGTTCTATCGTTCCGGGCGGTTTGGAGGTCAGATCGTAGAATACGCGGTTAACTCCGCGGACCTCGTTGATGATGCGGCTCATTACAGTCTGGAGCACTTCAAAGGGTACATTTGCCGCCTCGGCAGTCATAAAGTCAACAGTCCGCACGGCACGGAGAGCGATTGCATAATCATAGGTTCTCTCATCGCCCATAACACCCACAGAACGCACATTGGTAAGTGCCGCAAAATACTGATCCGGCATCCATGGTGGATTGAATTCGCGCTCGCGGCTGAATATCTCATCGACAGAGAGACCTTCCTTGCCCTCTCCAAAGCGGCCGGAGAGATTTTCCTTCTTCCACTGCTCCGCAGCCTTTGCAACTTCCTCGCGGTAAATAGCGTCTGCATCCTGAACCATTCTCACCTTTTCCGCGGTGATATCACCAATAATGCGAATACCGAGTCCCGGTCCGGGGAAGGGCTGACGGAATACGAGCTTCTCGGGGATACCGAGCTGAAGTCCCGCCTTTCTCACCTCGTCCTTAAACAGATCCCTGAGGGGCTCAATTATCTCTTTGAAATCAACAAAATCCGGAAGTCCTCCGACATTGTGATGCGACTTGATAACGGCAGATTCTCCTCCGAGTCCGGACTCTACAACATCGGGATAGATCGTTCCCTGTGCAAGAAAATCAACGGCTCCGATTTTCTTCGCTTCTTCCTCAAATACGCGGATAAATTCCTCTCCTATGATCTTTCTCTTGCGCTCCGGTTCATCAATTCCCGCAAGCTTGATGTAATATCTGTCCTGTGCGTTGACACGGATGAAATTCAGATCGAACTGACCGTTCTTTCCGAAGACAGCCTCGACCTCATCTCCCTCATTTTTGCGGAGAAGACCATGATCTACAAATACGCAGGTGAGCTGATTTCCGATGGCACGCGATAGAAGACCGGCAGCAACCGATGAATCGACTCCGCCCGAAAGAGCAAGCAGAACCTTTCCGTTTCCGACTTTTTCACGGATGCGGCGGATCGAATCCTCAACAAATGTATCCATTCTCCAGTCGCCTCTGCACCCGCAGATTCCGCGTACAAAGTTATAGAGCATCTTCGAGCCTTCGGGGGTGTGAAGCACTTCGGGATGGAACTGAATTCCATACAGATTTTTTTCGGTATTTTCCATTGCCGCAACCGGCGTTGAAGCTGTATGAGCGATCGATCTGAATCCGGGTGCAAGCTGTGAGATATAATCAAAATGGCTCATCCAGCAAGTAGTATGGGCACTGACCTTCTGCAGTTTTGATGCGTATTCAAAAGAGCTTCCCTCTCCTCCGAAAAGAGCGGACGAAGTGTCAACCTCAATATCTGTTTTTCCGTATTCCCTGTTTGACGCCCTCTCAACCTTTCCGCCGAGAACATGGCTCATGAGCTGAGCGCCGTAGCATAATCCGAGTACGGGAACACCAAGTTCAAAAAGCTCCGACGAGCATGTAGCCGCCCCCTCTTCATAGCAGCTCGAAGGTCCTCCGGTCAGGATAATACCTTTGGGATTCATTTCTTTTATCTTTTCCAGAGGCGTCTTGTAAGAATAGATCTCACAATAAACATTGCACTCTCTCACACGCCTTGCGACAAGCTGGTTGTACTGTCCGCCAAAATCGATGACCAGTACCTTTTCCTGCATAATTGATTCCATTTTCTTTATTCCTTCCGGTAAAATATTTCAGAGTAAAACCTCAGGATTCTTTTGACACAACCTGATTCCGCCCGTTTTCCTTGCCGTAGTAAAGGTTTTCGTCAGCCTGAACGATCAGGTTCTCAACCTTGTATCCGGGTTTATAAGTTGTAACTCCCAACGTCATGGTAAATCTGATCTCTTTATCGTTGTGAACGATCACACTTTCTTCGATCGACTCTCTTATTCTTTCTGCCACAGAATTTGCATCATTTCTTGTCCCCATGATAAGCAAAAGAAATTCTTCACCGCCCCATCTGCAGACTACGTCACCGTCTCTCACGGAAGCTTTAAGTATTTTTGCCACAGCTTTAAGCGCCTCGTCACCGAAATCATGACCGTAGCTGTCATTTATCTTTTTAAAGAAATCGATGTCTCCCATAATAAGAGAAAACAACCTTCCGTTCCGCCTTGCTTCATCCATTGCAGTTTCAAGATGTCTTTCCATGCTCCTGCGGTTTGTCAATCCCGTAAGCGGATCCTCTCCCGCCTGCTCATCAAGCTTTCTGTTTCTCTGCGCCATGGTCATTACGGAAAAACGCCTCTCGATAATGAAAAAATGCGACATGGCTGCGACAAGTATGATCGCAAGCACGGAATTGTAGATAAAAAGAATATGTATCTGAACATCCGTTAGAACATATCCCGGTTTGAATTTTATGCTTATGATGTAGCTCGCAATAAATACGGCAACCGCACCGAGTGTAGACAATATCGGTGCATAGATCGAACCTTCGGAGTCATCGCTGAACAGATTAAGGTAAAAGAATACGGGAATTATCGCAAATACATACATGAAAAATCCCACATTCCACCCAAGCATAAAAGTACCGAGAATGACCTGGATCGCAATCTCGATAAAGGTCATGACATAGCCCATAAGGACATTTCCGGTATGGACGATCCGGAGAACATACAGGTAATAGGCTACGACGATCCCGTTATAAACGATCATCGGCCAGACATTAAACTGGATGAACATTACGATCATCACAGCATGCACCAGCGTAATGCTTATCGATACCGCTTCAAGCTTAACCTGCTGCGAAATCTGTCTGCGTCCGGTTATGATATTTTTAAGATTCTCAAACCACTTTGCCATTTTGATCATCCAATCGGCTTTTCGGCCGACAGTTCATATATGTCCGAAACACATAATGATTTTATCACAGCCAAACTACGAATAAAAGTATCACAAAAACAAAAAAATCATGCCCCATCCCTACAGAAATTGATGAAAGAAACCGATAAATATTATAGAAAACTCTTATTAGCCCGAAAATTCTTTATTTTTTCACATTTTTCGCTTGTATATATGGAAAAACTGTGGTAGATTAGAAGTAACTAAAGGTGGATAAGAAGCTTTAGTTGTTTTTGTTATATTTTTTCAGATGCTTCTGTATACGGAGAAACGGATTTTCCGATGAAGTATCCGGTGCCTGCTCAGGCGTCACACATTTCAAGGAAGAAAGGAGGTTGTGGCAATGAGTGCTGTACGTGATACAATTCTCAATAATTATCTTCAAGCTTATCAGCCGAGTATTACGCGATATGACTCTCACAAGAAGAGTGATCTGCGAAATACTTATAATTCCATTGTCAAATTAAATAAAGAATCTCCTTGGTATCTTCCTGTCACAAACAAAGATACTCAGGCTTTTGCCGTGAATTTAAAAGAAAATGCAAGAGAGCTTAGAAGCGATATCGCTGAACTCGGCGGTCTTGAAGAAGACGGTCTGATCAGCGGAAAGAGTGCATTTTCTTCCGATAATTCAGTTGTCACAGCCCTGTTTGTCGGAGACGAAAAGGATTCCGATTCGGTTCCTTCCTTCGAGATAGAGGTTAAATCGATAGCAACGGCCCAGGAAAACAAAGGTAATTTCCTTCCCGATGCACCCGTAGAGCTTCCGGAAGCTACATATTCATTTGACGTTGGGATCAACGGAATGAATTATGAATTCCAGTTCTCGATCACAGAAGGTGAGACAAACCGTGATGTTCAGGACAGACTGGCAAGGCTTATCAACAATTCCGGTATAGGACTTTCCGCGGAGGTTGTAAACGACGGCAGCCGCACTGCCCTTGCAATTTCTTCCGAGGCAACCGGAATTCCCAAAGGGCGCGAAGAGATATTCAGAATATCCGATGAGCGGACAAGTAAAGAAAAAGGTGCTGTAGATTATTTCGGACTCGGAAATATTACCACCGCCCCGGAAAATGCCCATTTCATTTTAAACGGCGAGGAAAGAGAAACAAACTCCAACCACTTCACCGTCGGAAAAACCTATGAGCTTGAACTCAAAGGCGCAAGCCCCGAGGGCAAACCTGCCACGATCGGATTAAAGACCAATACCGAGACGGTTACGGATAATGTTTCCAAGCTGATCGGAAGCTACAATAATTTCCTCAAAGCCGTGAGCACATATACAAGCGCTCAGGCCCGGAGTAAACAGCTTGCCGGTGAGATCAAGGGAATCGGAACCTATTACGGAAATCTTCTCTCCGGAGTCGGCATAGAGATCGGCGAAGACGGTACTCTTTCCGTTGACGAGGACAAGCTTAAGGAAACTGCCGAAAATTCAGGAGATCTCTCCTCTACCTTCGGTGCACTTAAAGATTTCTCCAACTCGCTCCTTCGAAAGAGCAATCAGGTTGCGCTCAACCCGATGGAATATGTTCAGAGAACTGTCGTGGCCTATAAGAATCCGGGGCACAATTTCGCAAGCCCCTACACCACCAGCTCCTATTCCGGAATGATGTTTAACTATTTTTGCTAAGCGACGCTTAGATCTCCAACTTATCCAATGTAATGTAAAAAGTCCGCGACATTTTCTGTCGCGGACTTTTTATATCTCTTTACATATATTTCTTTAAAATGTCAACCTTATCGGTCTTCTCCCAAGGAAGATCAACATCCGTTCTTCCGAAGTGTCCATATGCTGCGGTAGCCTTGTAGATAGGTCTCCTGAGATCAAGCATCTTAATGATTCCCGCAGGTCTTAAATCGAAGTTCTCTCTAATGATCTCAACAAGCTTTTCATCGGATACCTTTCCGGTTCCGAAGGTATCAACCATGACGGAAGTGGGCTGAGCTACGCCGATCGCGTACGAAAGCTGGATCTCGCACTTTCTTGCAAGCCCGGCTGCGACGATATTCTTCGCAACATATCTTGCAGCGTATGCAGCACTTCTGTCAACCTTTGTGCAGTCTTTTCCGGAGAATGCGCCGCCGCCGTGACGGGCATATCCGCCGTAGGTATCAACGATTATCTTACGACCGGTAAGTCCGGCATCGCCGTGAGGTCCTCCGATAACAAATCTTCCGGTGGGATTGATGAAGAACTTTGTATTCTCATCAACCATTTCCTTTGGAAGAATGGGATCAAACACATATTTCTTAATATCTTCGTGTATCTGTTCCTGAGTAACATCCTCATCATGCTGGGTAGAGCATACTACAGCCTCAAGTCTTACCGGCTTACCCTCTTCATCATACTCAACGGAAACCTGTGTTTTTCCGTCGGGGCGAAGATATTTGAGAGTGCCGTCCTTGCGGACCTTTGTAAGCTGGAAAGCAAGCTTGTGTGCAAGGCTGATGGGATAAGGCATAAGCTCGGGAGTCTCGTCCGTAGCATAGCCGAACATCATTCCCTGATCTCCCGCACCGGTATCGAGATCATCTGTGAGACTTCCCTCCTTAGCTTCAAGAGCTTTGTCAACGCCCATTGCGATATCTGCGGACTGCTCATCAAGAGCTACAAGTACAGCGCAGGTATTTCCGTCAAAGCCGTATTCGGATTTTGTATATCCAATCTCCTTTACAGTCTCACGAACAATGCTCTGAATATCAACATAAGCATTGGTGGTAAGTTCCCCAGTGACAAGTACGAATCCGGTACATGCAGTCGTCTCGCATGCCACACGGCTCATGGGATCCTCTTTCATGCAAGCATCAAGGATCGCATCGGAAATGGCATCGCACACCTTGTCGGGATGTCCTTCCGTAACGGACTCAGATGTAAATAATCTTTTCTCCATATTGCCTCTTTTCTTTTAAAGAAAGCCTAAACAGCTTTAACCTTGAACTTCACAATATCCTTCTCACTCTGGACAAGCTCGATATCGGCTCCGAGTTTCTTAAGCTTAATGTGGAAATCCTCATATCCTCTCTGGATATATTTTATCTCATCAACCGTACTGAAGCCCTCTGCGGAAAGGCATGCAAGGACAAGGGCCGCGCCTGCCCTAAGATCCGGTGCGCTGATATCCGCTCCGGTATATTTCTCAACTCCGTCTATAATAGCCGTGCTGCTCTCAACCTTGATGCTGGCACCCATTCGAGTAAGCTCGTCAACATACTTGAAACGGTTCTCAAAAATACTCTCGGTAACTATGCTGGTTCCGCATGCAAGTCCCAATGCGACCGTGATCTGCGGCTGCATATCCGTAGGAAATCCGGGATAGGGAAGCGTCTTGACATTTGTGCGCTGGAGAGGCTTTGAAGCCACTACTCTCACGCAATCATCCTCCTCCTGAACCTCACAGCCGATCTCAATAAGCTTTGCAGAAATGGATTCAAGGTGCTTGGGTATAACATTTTTAACAGTAACATCCCCGTGGGTGATAGCGGCGCCGAACATAAAAGTCCCCGCTTCGATCTGATCGGGAATGATAGTATAGTCGGTACCGTGGAATCTGCTAACTCCCTTGATCCTGATGACATCGGTTCCGGCACCCTTGATATTTGCTCCCATGCTGTTTAAGAAGTTTGCAACGTCAACGACATGGGGCTCCTTTGCCGCATTTTCTATTATTGTTTTTCCCTCAGCCATTGAAGCAGCCATCATGACATTGATGGTCGCGCCAACGCTTACAAGGTCCATGTAAATATGATTGCCGGCAAGCCTGTCGGTCCTTGTCCGGATCATTCCGTGCTCAAGGGTAACCTCAGCGCCTAAAGCTCTGAATCCCTTGATATGCTGATCTATTCCCCTGCATCCGATATCGCATCCGCCGGGCAGCGTAACTTCAGCATTTTTATATTTTCCCAAAAGAGCTCCGATAAGATAATAGGACGCTCTGATCTTTCTGATATTGTCGTCATCGACTACGAGATTATTGATATTCGCGCCGTTGATCGTAACGCGATGCCTGTCCTCGCGCTTCACGATAACTCCGATGGACTCCATAGCATTAAGAAGAACATTGATGTCTCTTACATCGGGGATATTATCAATATGGACTGTCTCGTCAGTCATCACCGCTGCTGCCAGTATAGGAAGAGCTGCGTTTTTTGCTCCGCCGATCTCAACCTCTCCGACAAGCGGTGTGCCGCCTTTGATAGCATACTGTTCCATGCCACACCTTCTATTACCGGTCCCTTTTTCCGGGACTCATATTACAGTATCTGCGTCTGCACACACTTAATACAATATATAACACAACTGGCGAAAAATGTAAATATTACTAAATTGTTAAATCAAAATATAGTGTAATTCGAACAAAAAAATTTTAAAACAGTACAAGTTTTTGTATAGTTTATTTGAAATAACCGGGAAACCGTGCAATAAAAGGAAACTTATGATAAAATACAGAGGTCGAAAGCAGGAAAAAGCCTGTATTTTGACTAAAAATCCTAATACATAATATGTAAAGGCGAAAAAAATGTTAAGACTTATCATTGTCGGATTATTCGTAATCTTATATCTTGTGCTCACCATGCCTCTGATGCTAGTCACCTGGATCGTCGGAAAAATAAACAGGACTGCCGGAGACCGCATGGCTATGGCAATAGTAAATAAGGCCGGCTTCCGGGTTGTACAGTTTCTCGCAGGCGTAAAGCTCAAAGTAATAGGCCACGACCGGATTCCCGACGGACCTGTCCTTTATATCAACAATCATCGCGGCTTTTTCGACACGATCACCTCATATCAGCATGTCAAGGGTCCCACGGGCTATGTGGCAAAAAAAGAGATACTCTACGCTCCTCTTCTCAATGTCTGGATGCTGCTTCTCCACTGTCAGTTTCTTGACCGCAAAAAGCCTCGCTCCGGAATGGACATGCTTCTTAAGTCCATCGATCTCGTAAAGAGCGGAGTTTCGGTATGCATCTTCCCCGAAGGGACAAGAAACCGCGATCCCGAGAGTGATGAGCTCCTTCCCTTCCATGCAGGTTCCTTTAAGATCGCTACAAAAACAGGCTGTCCCATCGTACCGGTTACAATTATCGGCGGCGGCAGGGTATGGGAGGATCACTTCCCCCGGATGGAGGGGCATAATATGATCATCGAATACGGTGAGCCCATCTATACAAAAGATCTTTCAAAAGAAGAATTAAAAAATGTCCCCGATATCACCAGGGACATTATCCAGAAAACCTATATTAAGAATAAATCGGAATATGCCGAGTTTCTGAAAAGATAAGTTCAAAACAGTTCCTTCAGGCTTTTGACTATCTCTTCAAAATGCATTCCGTGGGAAGCTTTTACGAGCACTGCACTCCCCTCGGGGATCAGCTTTCTTTCTCCGCTCGTAATATCTTCCTTTACAGCCGAAATCAGTTCATCACGAGTCTTCCACCAATGCAAATTGAAGGTGGAAGATTCATTTTTTTCTCTGCCTTCCTTAAGCACATCGTTAGCCCCCTCGAAGGTTTCCCTGCTCAATTCACCCGCGCATAATATGATATCCGAACCATTTTCGGCAGCATACTTTCCGACGCCTCTGTGCATCTTCTTTTCATCTTCTCCGAGTTCAAACATATCTCCGAGTATAGCAACTTTTCTGCCCTTCGCAAGCATAAGCAGATCAATCGAGGATCTCATCGAAACAGGATTTGCATTATAGCAGTCATCAATAAGCGTTATATCACCAACGGTTACAATGCTGTTTCTTCCCGAGATAGGTTTCATATTCTCTATTCCGGACTTTATTTCGGGCAGCTTAAGTCCAAGAAGAAGAGCAACTCCGGTAGCCGCTGCAGCATTTATAACCATGTGATGTCCCGGGAGCGGAACATTCACCGATATCTTATCCCGTATCTCTCCAATCTTTTCATTGAGGTTCTTCGATACCGCAGTATCAACAGCTATCACAGCGCTTGATCCGAGAAGTCCGTTGTCCGTGCTGCTCTCGATCGATACGGCAAATCTTCCTTCTTCCCCGCATCCCTTTTCTCCAAAGAAAAGTGGGGCATTTCCGTTAACATCACCGATGGTTATCAGTTTATCATCATTGCCGTTAAGGACCGCATAGCCACCCTTTTTCATTCCGCCAAAGATCTCAGTCTTGGCCTTGAGTATCCCGTCGCGGGTACCCAGGTTTTCAAGATGGCACTGTCCGATATTTGTGATCACGGCGATATCCGGCTGAACCATTTCCGTAAGTCTTGTCATCTCTCCGAAATCGCTGATCCCCATTTCAACAACGGCAGCCTCATGCTCTTCACGTATGCGAAGGAGCGTGAGCGGTACACCGATCTCGTTATTATAATTTCCCTCAGTCTTCAGGACATTGTATTTCTCAGATAATACTCCTGCTACGAACTCTTTGGTACTGGTCTTTCCGACGCTTCCCGTGATCCCGACAAAAGGAATCTCAAGTTTTTCGCGATATGCCCTGGCTATCTTCTTCAGGGCAATAAGCGAGTCCTCGACCAGGATATAGTTTCCCCAGTTCGCAGGATCCGTACCGAATTCATTCCTGACCTGTCCGGGCTCTTTTTCGCAGATTACCAGTGAAGCACCTTTTTCAAAAACCTGTCCGATGAATGAGTGTCCGTCAACTCTTTCACCCTTCTGTGCTACGAATACGGCACCCTCTGTCACCATTCTTGAATCAAGGTATACTCCTGTCACCTCGAAGTTTTCATCTGCACTTTCAAATATCTGCGCCCTGCCGCCGCAGGCCTTTATTATATCACCAATGGTTAGTTTCATCCGACAATTCCTTATTAGTTGTTCAGTGCCATCTTAATGAGTCTCTCGCAGAGCTCGTCAAAATCCATTCCAACTGCTGCGGCTTCCTGTGGAAGAAGCGAAGTGGGTGTCATTCCGGGAAGAGTATTGCACTCAAGACAGTAGAACTCGCCCGAAGCATCCATCATAAAATCCATTCTCGCATAGCTTCTGTACCTGAGCGCCTTGTAAGCACGCTCTGCCATTCTCTGTACCTTTACGGTCTGCTCACCGGTAAGATCAGCGGGGCAGGTCTCAACTGTGCTTCCCTCCTGATACTTGTTTTTATAATCGTAGAAGCCCTCTTTGGGTGCGATTTCGATAACGGGAAGCGCCTTTCCGTCTATTACGCCTACCGCAAACTCTCTTCCCTTTATGTACTGCTCGACGATCGCTTTGGTATCATATTTGAATGCCTCGTCACAGGCCGCATCGAATTCCTCCTTAGAGTTTGCGATGCTTACGCCTACCGAGGATCCACCGTTTGTCGCCTTTACCATGCATGGATAAGAAATATCCGCCTCACTTCCGTTCTCGGCGACATACTTGCCGTAGATGACTCTGTTCTCTGCTGCTGCGCCCTCATCATTCCCGCAGTTTTCCATACGCCTAATGACAATTCCGCTCGGTGTCTTGATATTCCAGGCATTGAAAATGTCCTTTGTGACTGTCTTGTCCATAGCCATGGAAGCACTGGAAAATTCAGTACCCGTATATGTTATGCCCATCAATTCGAATACTGCCTGGACCTTTCCGTCCTCTCCGCCGATTCCATGAAGAGCCATGAATACTACGTCTGCCTCCTGGCAGAGCTTTATAACATTAGGACCGAAAAAATTCTTATCTCCGTCCGGCCTTAAAGCTTTGATTGCGGACACATCGGGGTTAATCTCCGAAATACCCTGAATATGCTCCGTCCAGTCCCTGTCCTTTTCAAAAATACCTTCGGTATCGCCCTCGTATCCGAGATAAACATCAAGGATTATCGCATCATGTCCCTTTCTCTTAAGAGCCTTGTAGATCATGCTTCCGGAAATAAGAGATACATCTCTCTCTGTGCTGATACCGCCTGCCAAAACTACTACTTTCATTTCTTCTTCCTTCTTTTTTCTTATTTCTACCAGGAATAATTCCACACAACGGGCGCCGATGGATCGAGCTTGCCGTTGTTTTCAAGCCATGCGAGCCATGCATATATGGCAACCGCATCTGCAGGCTCATTCTCCGATATATCAAAAACACGTCCGTCCGTGTTCCTGCCTGACAGGAAATGCTCAATGTTCAATATCTGTTCATTGTATTCATATCCGTCAAGAATATAATTCATCGCAGCAAACTGCTGTGCATATACAAGAAGTGCATTCACATCTGCCTGCTCTGCCATATCGGGCCTTAGGAAATTCCTGTCATCATTCATGTCACGGCATTTAAAAAGCAGGTTTTCCATCATGGCGTCACAGAATTTTCTGTCCACCTTGTACTTTGTAGTCATATAGCCCATCGCGCCGTATAAGACGTATACCGAATCATACATCGACCTTCCGGCTGTAAGATAATCGTACATCGAGACTATCTCTGTGGAATAGGATCCTGTAGCAGTAGTCCTATAGCCTTCCGCAAGCGCGAGAAAATATGCGTTTCTCTCATCCGAAACCAGAGTCTCGGATCCTGCCGCCTTTATAGCATCGGATATATCTTTGCACATAGCCGCAGCCTTCTGAATGCATTCCTTAGACATATTTTCGTCCAGGGATCTGTAGTTATATCCGAATTTGAAGAGAATGGCTGTTCCGATACAGGCATCTGCCCCGGAGAGCGCATCAAAATCCGTCCGGGATATCCATTCGCCGACAGAGCTCAATACATCGGGTGCATCCTCCTTAAGCGCATACAAAACATCCTTATAGCGCTCATATGAATAAAGCACACAGTAGGTTTCCCAAAGATCCGTTCCGCCCTGCCTGATCCTGTCGCATTCGTCGGCGATCAGATTCCAGTATATATCCTGATAACAGGTCTCGCTTATTCCAAAAGAGAACGAACTTCCGAGATTGTCGGCAAAGATAAAATAGTCTCCGTCTTCATCTATATTCTCAAAGATCAGTTTAGCCGTATACTTCCCGGTTTCCTCATCAAATGTGATCTCTTCGGGAGTACCGATATATACCTGCTCTCCATTATCAGCCCGGTAAACATAGTATTTTTCCGGAAGCTTCTCCGAATAAACCAGTGCGTACTTGACCTCATTTTTGCTGTATCCGTCCCGATCTACAAGAACTCCCGGGATCATCCTTGGAACGCTGTATTCCAATACCGGCGAACTTTCCATCGAAAGTTCTTCCTCCCCGGCGGTCACTGTATTGTGAGAGACAGCAAAGCTTTCATCACCGGTAAAGGTCCCGCAAGATGAAAGAAAAAACGATGCTATGGAAAGAATAGCTGCTGCTTTTATATATGCAGTTTTTCGTCCGGTTTTCCTAAACATAAAAAATCATCCCTGAAAGGGCCTGCTCACAGGCCCATACAGAGATAATTATAGCACAATACAAGGAGGTAAGTATAGAAAATTCTACTTTTATGCTTCCTGTGCGTACTTTACAAGATCAAGATGCTGGATCGTACCTGCCATTCCGTTTTCATAGAGGAACACCCCGGTGCTCCTTATGAAAGCCTTTGGAGAATTGTTTTCATCGGTATCCGCAAATTCGGTACTCATCTTCTGAAGACAGATTGCTCCTATACCGGCCTCCGCAAATGAATAGAGATGTGACTTTCCGTTCTCTTCCGTCACACAGATTTTAAGCCGGTTCCAGATTTCATCATCCTCGTCTATCCAGCCATCTCCGTCCTCATCATACATCGCAAGATCGGCAAATCCGTCACCGCTCTTTGCTCCGAATAGCTCATTCCCGTCGTTTATGATACCGTCACCGTTCTTATCAAGAGCTAAATATCCGTTTCCTTTAGAAAGCCTGCTGACCGTATCAAGTTCTCCATCCCCGTCGATGTCAAATCTTATCTTCTGATCACTGACTGTAGCGACAGATCCGTCTAAATTGATCACCAGCGGATCACAGGTCTTCATCGCCTCTATTCCAAGGCTTATTCCCGTTTCTCTAACAAAGCTCCTGCTCATTGAGACATCGATGTTAAAGCCCAGTTCCCTGCCGTCCCCGGTCCTTACGATTCCCTTTGCCGAGAAAGAGGTTTCTTCATACTCCTCATATCTGTCAACGGCCATGAGAGAAATCTTTTTTACCGGTGTGTTCATCATTTGCGCTGCATCCATGGTGAGAAGAGAAGCTGCGTCGTAATTTTTTTCACCTGAACCATATTCATTGAAATACGATCCGTTTCCGCTGCTTCCTTTAACTGAATAACCGTTGGTGGTTTTCTCGATCCAGTCATGGAATCTCTCTCTTGCATCTTTAAATAAAAGTTCTAAGATGTACATGATTGAGCTTTGTCTGATGCTTTCCTGCTTTGTCTCTTCTTCGGAGCGCGCTGCATAATTGTTTCGCACCGACTCCATTCTGTTTCGGAGCTCTATGATCTCCTCCTTTGTGATCATTTTTCCGGTTTTTGACATACGTTCTTTTTCCGGTTCTTTTTTCAGTTCACCATTGGATAAACTGCCTTCATCTCCAAATGATCTTCCTGAAAAAATGTTTGAGAAATCCGTTTCCTCAAGTCGTCTGAATGAATAACTTGCAGTCGTATACTTACGTGCGGACTCCATTCCTACTGATGCTTGGCTGATCCTCAATTGGTTTTGTACCCATCCTTTTCTCTCCCTGAAAAGATGATACCCGCAGATTTGCGGTATCGGATTATAGTTACATAAATGAAGCGCCGTAGCCTAAGCTACAGCGCTTTACGGTTACATATATATTATCGGCCGGGAGAGATCCTTTCTTTAGTTCTCAGCCAATCCTTTCAGATCTTTTTGGAATCCCATTCCGGATTTCTCTTTTGGATCCTACTCCTGTCTGTTACCCGGGAACGGAATTACCTTTTCCGGATCCTCCATTTCTCTTCTTTCCTGATCTGCCTTTGCCTTCATGAATTCCATCTTGCTCTTAAAGTATCCTATGAGCATTTCCCTTCCGACTATCAAACTGTCGCTGTAGGGATTTATAATGGCACCCTGAGCGGGATTGACCTGTCCCTGAGGACCTACTGTCGCCAACAATCCTCCTATCTCATCAACCGTTACCGCAGCCACATGGCTTCTGAATCTTTCAGGCGTACCGTTATCGATCTCTTCGGCTTCCTGAAGACTTTGCTTGTCGGTATATAAAACGTAATAGCTCTTTTTGTCCTTGGTGTTGAGCATAGGAAACTGAACCTTCGCGCCCTGCATGATAACCGTTTCACCATTCTCATCCACGGTCGGTTCCGGCTCTATGCAAGTAGGCGAAAGAAATGTCGCCTTTACAAGCTCATCCATGAAAAGCTTTCTGTGCTCCGGAGTATCCTCAGCCTTCAAAAGCTTCATGGAGCCGACCAGCATCGGATTGACGCAATCTATGTCAAATTTCATCGTAAATTCCTTTCTGCAATTTGGATCATCCTTTTACCAACCTTGCCCGGCAGATATCCATTGGTTAATCCACTCTGTTGTAATTGATCAGGCATCCTTTGAGGATGATCTCTCTCTCCTCATCAGTAAGTTCGCCAAGCTTAAGCTCAAACGCATCCGAAAGACTGTGGCCTGCCGCATCAACTCTGTATGCCTTTATGACATCCCACTTCTCAGAAACAGCTTTCTTAATCTCAGGGATGAAGAGGAAGTCAAGGTTCTTGAAGGGAAGTTCTCCCTCGGGGATAAGGAACGGAAGCATACCCCAGTTGATAAGGTTAGAGCGATATCTCTTTGTAGCATACTCGTTTGCGATATTTGCCCATCCGCCAAGAACCTTCTGGCAGCTTGCAGCCTGCTCACGCGCCGATCCGTCCCCGGGCTTAACCGCAAAGATAGTTGATCCGAATCCGGTATTCTTGGGAGAAGCGTCAGCAAATCCGTTGTCCTTTACGGTATGCATTACATCGTGAACCCAATCTGCCTTCTGGCAAAGATGCTCGGGATTCTCTATGCGGGCATCCTCAATGGCCTTAATCTCCTTAGCTCTTCCCACATACTGGGGATCCTTTCTTGAGAGTGCAAACTCAGCAAGCCCTAAAGGATTTGATCTGTAGCTTGAGGTCTCTCCGGAAGGAATGAGCTCGTCGGTGGTGGTAACGGGATCGTGGATCTCCGAAACAACCTTGAGAATCAGATTCTCCGGAAGCGCACTCATCTTCGGCCAGTCCTTGATATTGGGACCGAGCACAAGTTCCGCATCAGGATCTGCCACACCCTTTGAATCGAATACACGATTCTTATAAATATTCGCATCGTAATGATACTTGTAATTTGTAAATTCACCGTCAAAATCAGTAGCGGGAGTAAGTACGCCGCCATTTGCAGCGGTTGCTGCGATAGATCTCGCATCCATAAGTGCAACGGATGAAATCTGTCCATTCTGAAGCTTTGATCCTTCACGGTTCGGGAAGTTTCTGGTTGAGTGACGGATACTGAACGCATTGTTTGCGGGAGTATCTCCTGCACCGAAGCAGGGTCCACAGAATGCAGTCTTTAGAACCGCACCGGTCTCCAAGATGGCAGCTGCGCAGCCGTTCTTGATAAGTTCCATATATACCGGCATGGATGCGGGATATACGCTGAGAGTAAATGCATCGGAACCGATAAATCTGCCCTTTAAGATATCCGCAGCAGCACAGATATTCTCAAATCCGCCGCCGGCACATCCTGCGATGATTCCCTGGTCTACCATGAACTTGCCGTTCTTAACCTTGCTCTTAAGCTCGTAAGGAACAGCTCCGTCAAGAGAAACAAGCGCTCTCTTTTCGGTCTCATCAAGAATATCAAGAAGATTTGCATTGAGTTCCTCGATGGTATAGGTGTTGCTGGGATGGAAAGGCATAGCGATCATAGGTCTGATCGCAGAAAGATCTACAACAACCATTCCGTCGTAGTAAGCAACCTCACCCGGATTAAGCTCTCCGTAGTCCTCGGCTCTCTCATGGATCTCGAAGAATTCTTTTATTTTTTCGTCGGTTCTCCAAATGGATGAAAGACATGTGGTCTCGGTAGTCATTACATCTACACCGATACGGAAATCAGCTGAAAGGCTGCTCACACCCGGTCCCACAAACTCCATTACCTTATTCTTAACATAGCCGTTCTTGAATACAGCACCGATAATGGCAAGAGCAACATCCTGAGGGCCGACTCCTTTCACGGGCTCACCTTTAAGATAGATTCCTACCACACCGGGCATGTTGATATCATAGGTCTGATTAAGAAGCTGCTTTACAAGCTCCGGTCCTCCCTCTCCTACAGCCATGGTACCAAGCGCACCGTAGCGGGTGTGCGAATCGGATCCCAATATCATTTTTCCGCCGCCCGCAAGCATCTCCCTCGCGAACTGATGAATGACAGCCTGATGAGGAGGTACATAAACTCCGCCGTATTTCTTGGCAGCCGAGAGACCGAATACATGGTCATCCTCATTGATAGTACCGCCTACCGCACAGAGCGAATTATGGCAGTTTGTAAGTACATAGGGCATGGGGAACTTTGTAAGTCCCGATGCTCTTGCCGTCTGAATGATACCAACAAATGTGATATCATGGCTGGTCAGCTTGTCAAATCTGATCTTAAGCTTATCCGGATTTTCCGAAGTATTATGCGCCTGAAGAATGCCGTAAGCGATGGTCTCCTTCTTCGCATCCTCCTTGCTTATGTCTTTCCCTGTCTTTGCCTTTATGGCAGCCGCAGCCTCGGCATTGTCGGCAATCAATTCTTTTCCGTTTAGGAGATAGGCACCTCCATCATACAACTCGATCATGCTCATATTTTTGTAAATTCCTTTATGTACATTTTAATCAGCGGCTTTGTACGTATGTTATGTCTAAGGGCAAACTGTCCGAGGCCGGTACTTAACGAGCACGAATGCTAATGAAGTGCGAGTTTAGTTCCGCTGCCACGAGGACCGTTAGCCGGGAGGCGATGCCCGTGACATACATACGCACAAAGGCGCGTTACTTTAATTACTTACTTGACTTTGCAGTTTTCTCTTCCTTGAGCACCACTTTATCAAGATGCCATATCTCATCCACATACTGCTGAATGGTCCTATCCGATGTGAACTTACCGGAGCAAGCCACATTGAGTATCGCACTTCTTGCCCATGCGGATTCATTTTTATAAGCTTCCTCAACCTTCTTCTGCGCCTCGGCATAAGACTTGAAGTCCTTAAGTATGAAATATGTATCAGCCTTAGCGGTGGACTGAGTATTCAAAAGGCTGTTGTAGAGAGGTCTGAAAAGCTCGGTATCGGAATCATAGGTTCCGTTGATAAGCTGCATGAGAACCTTTCTGATGTCGGGATCACTGTTGAAGATCTGCATAGGATCATATCCGCCGTGGTTTTCATAATTAATAACCTCGTCGGAAGAAAGACCGAAGATAAATGCGTTCTCGGCTCCGACCTCCTCAACGATCTCAACATTCGCACCGTCCATTGTTCCGAGAGTAAGCGCGCCGTTAAGCATAAACTTCATGTTACCGGTTCCCGAAGCCTCCTTTGAAGCCGTGGATATCTGCTCGGATACGTCTGCTGCCGCAAAGATTATCTCAGCATTTGAAACATTATAGTTCTCGATAAATACAACCTTGATCTTTCCTCCGATGGAATCATCGTTGTTGACAACATCGGCAACGGAGTTGATCAGCTTGATCGTAAGCTTCGCATTGCGATATCCCGCAGCTGCCTTTGCGCCGAAGATAAATGTGCGAGGGAAGAACTCCTTGTCCGGATGCTCCTTGAGATCATTGTAAAGGTACATAACATGAAGGATATTGAGAAGCTGTCTCTTATACTCATGCAGACGCTTTACCTGTACATCAAAGATCGATCTGGGATCAACCTCGATTCCGTTATGCTCAAGGATGTACTTAGCCAGGCGTACCTTATTCTGATATTTGATATTGATAAATTCCTGCTGTGCCTTCTCATCATCCGCATAGACTTTCAGCTTGCCGATCTTGGGAAGATCTGTAATCCACTCGTTGCCGACATGGTCGGTAACCCAGTCTGCAAGGAGCTGATTTCCGTGAAGCAGGAATCTTCTCTGTGTGATTCCGTTTGTCTTATTATTGAATTTCTCGGGGAACATCTCATAGAAATCATGGAGTTCCTGGTTCTTTAATATCTCTGTGTGAAGTCTTGCAACACCGTTTACCGAATAGCCGGCTACGATTGCAAGATGTGCCATCTTAACCTGTCCGTCATATACGATCGCCATCTTACGGATCTTTTCATTGACGTCGATACCGGGAGTATTTCCATATCTTGATTTGATGTCCTCGATGAAACGGCGATTTATCTCCTCAACGATCTGGTAAACTCTGGGAAGAAGTCTTGAGAAGAGCTCGATAGGCCATTTCTCAAGAGCTTCGCTCATGATCGTATGGTTTGTATAAGCACAGGTCTTTGTCGTAACTTCCCATGCCTCATCCCATGTAAGATAATAATCGTCCATTAGAACACGCATAAGCTCGGCAACAGCAACGGTAGGATGAGTATCATTGAGCTGGAAGGTAACCTTCTCGTGGAACTTTCTGATATCGCTGTGCTTTCTCATATACTTATCAACTGCTTCCTGTACGGATGCAGAGATGAAGAAATACTGCTGCTTTAAGCGGAGCTCCTTACCTGCATAGTGGTTATCGTTGGGATAGAGAACCTCGACAATGTTTCTTGCAAGGTTTGCCTGCTCAACGGATCTCTGATAATCACCCTTGTCAAACGCGTCAAGCTGGAAGCACTCAATGGGCTCAGCGTCCCATATCCTCAATGTATTGACAATACCGTTGCCGTATCCGACGATCGGAAGGTCGAAGGGGATCGCCCTTACGGACTGATAGCCTTCCTGTGTAAATACGCTTCTTCCGTTCTGGTCGGTCTTTACGGTAACATATCCGCCAAACTTGATCTCTTTTGCATACTCGGGGCGGCGAAGCTCGAAGGGATTGCCGTCAGCAAGCCAGTTATCCGGAACCTCTACCTGATAGCCGTCCTCGATCTTCTGCTTGAACATACCGTAACGGTATCTGATTCCGCAGCCGTAAGCGGGATATCCGAGAGTTGCAAGCGAATCAAGGAAACATGCTGCAAGACGCCCGAGACCACCGTTTCCGAGAGCTGCATCGGGTTCCTGATCCTCAATCACATTGAGATCGAGTCCGAGTTCCTTGCAGGCCTCCTTTACAGGCTTGTATGCCTGCATATTGATAAGGTTATTGCCAAGTGCACGTCCCATGAGGAATTCCATGGACATGTAGTAAACCATCTTGGGATCTTCCTTCTCATATGCCTTCTGGGTGTCCATCCAGCTCATAATGATCTGGTCCTTGATGGCGTATGATACTGCCTGGAAAATCTGCTGAGGTGTTGCTTCCTCAAGAGTCTTACGGTAAAGAGTTGTCACGTTGTAGAGAACGCTTCTCTTAAAGAGCTCCTTATCGAATTTAATCTTTTTTGTAGTGGTTGTACTTTTCACGGTGGATTCCTCCTATATTCCAAAAATATTATCCTATATGACAATAGCTATACAACTTCTATGGATATAGTTACTTTCTCTCCATTAATGTCCCAATCCTTCGTATTAGCAAAAGTTTTATCGGAACTAAACTCATCCGCGAGAACTTTGCCTGCGATGAGGTCTAGGTTGCGGGCAGCGATGTCGGAAAGCTTTGCATTGCCGTTAAGAGATACGCGGATGTGGTCGGTAACCTGGAAATCAGCTTCCTTACGCATGGTCTGGATCTTGGAAACAAGTTCTGCTGCGTAGCCTTCTTCGATGAGTTCTTCGGTAAGATTCGTATCAAGGACAACGATAAGCTTGTTGTCCTCCTGGGACACATAGCCCTCTTTCTGAGTCATCTCAATGAGAAGATCGTCCTTGGTGAGTTCAACTAAACTTCCATCTACATCAAAACTGAGCATTCCCTTTTCATTAAGCTCATCCATTGCTGCGTTTCCGTCGAGAGAAGAAAGCTTATTCTTAATTCCGCCAAGCTGTTTTCCGTACTTTGGTCCGACAGTACGAAGCTGAGGCTTGAAGCTGTAGGAAGTAAATTCTCTTACATCATCGGCATAAACAACTTCCTTGACATTAAGTTCATCGCGGATAATATCGGTATAGAAGTTTTCAAGGGGCTGTGCCTCAGAGCCTGCTGCCTTTATATACATGCGGCTGATGGGCTGACGGTTCTTGATAAGTGCTGCATTTCTTGCTGCACGTCCCATAACAACTGCGTCAAGGACCTCATCCATTGACTTCTCAAGCTCTGTATCGATCCAGGCTTTATTAACCGTCGGATAATCGCAGAGATGGATCGATTCCGGTGCGGAACTGTCAATGCTCCTTACAAGGTTCTGATAGATGTCCTCAGTCATGAACGGGATCATGGGTGCTGCTGCCTTTGAGATAGTAACAAGCGCAGTATAAAGAGTCATGTATGCATTGATCTTATCCTGCTCCATGCCTTTAGCCCAGAAACGCTCACGACTTCTTCTTACATACCAGTTGCTGAGGTCATCAACAAACTTTTCAAGTACGGCTCCTGCCTCGGGGATCCTGTAGGTATCAAGGTAATTATCCACTGCTTCAACCGCAGAATTGAGTCTCGAGAGAACCCACTTATCCATAACGGGAAGCTTATCATAATCGAGTGTGTACTTCGTAGCGTCGAAATTATCGATATTTGCATAAAGCACAAAGAATGCATAGGTATTCCAGAGAGTACCCATGAACTTGCGCTGACCTTCTCTTACGGTCTCGCCCGAGAATCTCTTGGGAAGCCAGGGTGCTGCTGAGGTATAGAAGTACCATCTGATCGCATCCGCTCCGTAGGTCTTTAAAGCCTCAAAGGGATCAACAGCATTTCCCTTGGACTTACTCATCTTTTCACCATTCTCATCAAGAACAAGTCCCAGAACTATAACGTTCTCATAGGGAGATTTGTTGAAGAGAAGCGTGCTCTCTGCCATCAGTGAGTAGAACCAGCCTCTTGTCTGGTCAACAGCCTCAGAAATGAAGGCAGCCGGGAACTGACTCTCAAACAGTTCTTTGTTTTCAAAAGGATAGTGATGCTGTGCAAAAGGCATCGCGCCGGAGTCAAACCAGCAGTCGATAACCTCGGGAACTCTCTTCATTGTGCCTCCGCACTTAGGACACTTGCAGGTGATCTCATCGATATAAGGGCGATGAAGCTCAACTGTTTTGGCTGCGGGATTCTCGGAAAGCTGCTCGAGCATTTCGCGGGATCCTATTGCCTCCTGATGATTGCAGGCAGCGCATTCCCAGATATTAAGAGGAGTTCCCCAGTAACGGTTTCTGGATACGCCCCAATCCTGAATATTCTCAAGCCAGTTGCCGAAACGTCCCTCTCCGATGGAGGTGGGGATCCAGTTAACTGTCTTATTGTTGGCAACAAGGTCATCCTTTACCGCAGTCATCTTGATGAACCAAGACTCTCTTGCATAGTAAAGGAGCGGAGTAGAACATCTCCAGCAGTGAGGATAGTCGTGCTCAACCTTGGGAGCGCTGAAAAGAAGTCCTCTTCCGGAGAGCTCTTTCAATACCTCGGGATCACAGTTTATCGCACCTGCTTCGATCTCCTTCTGGGTGGGCTTGCAGCGCATTCCGGCAAAAGGAGTTTCAGCCTTCATGATACCCTGCTCATCAACCATCTGCACAAAAGGTGCATCATACTTTCTTCCGACGCGGGCATCATCTTCACCGAATGCAGGAGCAATGTGAACGATACCGGTACCGTCTTCCATAGTTACGTAGTTGTCACAATAGATAAAGAAAGCCTTCTTTTTCTGCTTTTCAGCAACATCCGCAGCGCAAGTGTAGAGAGGCTCATACTCTTTGTATTCAAGATCCTTACCCTTATATGTCTCGAGTACTTCGTATGCAGAAGTGCCCTCTTCTCTTTCTATCTGTCCGAGAACCTTGTCCATGAGCGCTTCCGCAAGGATATAGGTATTTCCGTCAGCCGCCTTTACCTTGGCATAGGTTTCTTCGGGATTCACACAGAGCGCGATATTTGAAGCAAGTGTCCAGGGGGTTGTCGTCCATGCGAGGAAATATCCTTCCTCTCCCTTTATCTTGAAACGGACGATCGCTGTACGCTCCTTCAAGGTCTTATAGCCCTGTGCCACCTCATGAGATGAAAGCGGGGTGCCGCAGCGAGGGCAGTAAGGCACAATTTTAAAGCCCTTATACAAAAGACCCTTGTCCCAGATAGTTTTTAGCGCCCACCACTCGGACTCAATGAAATTATCATCATAGGTTACATAGGGATCATCCATATCAGCCCAGAATCCGACCGTAGCTGAAAAATCTTCCCACATTCCCTTATATTTCCAGACGGATTCCTTACATTTGCTGATAAAGGGATCCAGTCCGTACTCTTCGATCTGTTCCTTGCCGTCAAGTCCCAGAAGCTTTTCCACCTCAAGCTCAACGGGAAGTCCGTGAGTATCCCATCCGGCTTTTCTCGGAACCTGATAGCCCTTCATAGTGCGGTATCTGGGAATCATATCCTTGATAGTACGGGGTTCCACATGACCTACATGAGGTTTTCCGTTCGCAGACGGAGGTCCGTCACAAAGAGTATATATCGGGCATCCCTCGCGGATATCTATGCTGTTTT
>JAEEGL016833786.1_pt1 | contig 25083 bp, 17 predicted proteins | sample 9134231 | NCBI WGS metagenome assembly JAEEGL01 (sample SAMN16246548, study PRJNA631951) | gut metagenome | biome: gut microbiome; feature: rumen; material: fiber-attached | host: Bos | place: Iran: Karaj | collected 2018-10 | reverse complement strand
TCAGGCGCGCCACGACGTGGCGCATACCGCCAGCACGCTGCAGGCGTGCAATGTCACAGCACGGGGTGAGCGCAGCGTAACCCCATAAAACCCATAAATGCCATACGCTTCGTGTATCCAAACGCTGAATAATGACACCATCGTGATGAAAAATAGATACGATATTTGACAATTCACAGGCTTTGGGGTTATTTCTAAGACGGCATATTGAACGGATAGACGAAATCCGTTTTCGGCATTATTTTGCATTTACAGGGTAGATTCATGTCATTCTTTAATTATACGACAAAAGAAATCGTTCTGAAGATTGTGTACTACGGCCCGGGTCTGTGCGGCAAAACGACAAACGTCAAGCACATCTTTTCAGCAACAAACGACGACACACGCGGCAAGCTGATCAGCCTCGAAACGCAGCAGGAACGAACGTTGTATTTCGACTTTTTGCCGATAGAACTGCCCGAAATCCGCGGATTTAAAACGCGTCTTCACCTCTATACGGTACCGGGCCAGCTGTTCTACTCCAACAGCCGCCGCCTGATTATGAAAGGCGCAGACGGTGTTGTTTTCGTCGCCGACAGTCAGGCCGACCGACTCGAAGCCAACCTGATTTCGATGGACGATTTGCTCGACAATCTCGAAGCCTATGGCTACGACGTCGAAAAAATCCCGTTCGTCATTCAGTATAACAAGCGCGACCTCCCAAGCGCGCTCCCCGTTGACAGGCTTCGCAGCGAGCTCAATCGGTGGTACCCGAAAGTACCGGATTTCGAGGCCGTTGCATCAAATGGTACGGGCGTTTTCGAATGCCTCAAAACGGTCACCAAGATGATCCTCATCGACCTGAAAAAGACCGGAAAATAATCGTATCGCAAGTATTTATCAAAGCCTGCAGCCGGTGGCATGCAGGCTTTTTTTGTATGTGCGCGTGCTATCGGGCAAGCCCGATACGCACGTCGCGCCGCGCTATTGCATACGCGCGGCAAACCAGCAGGATCGATATGACCGCCCGACATGATCCAGAACACTGGGATATCCGGAAAACCGATATTCTGTGGGAAGACGACTATCTTCTTGCAGTGAACAAGCCAGCCGGGATCCCTAGCCAGCCAACACCCGATCGCACCCGCGACAATTGCTACGATGCGGTACTGCGCTATCTGCATCAAAAATATGGCAACAATGCTTATGCCGGACTCCATCACAGGCTGGATGTACTGACTTCGGGCGTGCTGTTGCTGACCAAATCGCCGGAAGCCAATCGCGGCCTGGCCGCACAGTTTCAAACGCATACCATTCAAAAAACCTATTGTGCCATCTGCATTTCTGCAAACGGCGAGCATTGGGAAAGCTTATCTGCCAATCCATTTTCGGGTGAACCATTTGAAATACGGGCACCAATCGGCGAAATACCCGACCAAAAAATCCAGAAATTCTGTATCGGTGGCAAACATCGAAAACCAGCCGATACCGAATTGACCTGTCAGGCGCACATCGAACTACGGGATGGGTGTCTGTCGGTATTTAGCTGCAGGCCGCATACAGGCCGCACGCATCAGATTCGTGTGCATCTGTCTGGCAATGGGCTTCCCATCGTGGGTGATCCGCTGTATGGCGTTCCGCTTTTGCGCAGTCTGCGCAGCATCGATCCACGGCGCATGTGCCTGCATGCCGAATCGATATCATTTGAACATCCGCTGTCGCACGAAATGCTGACAATAACTGCGCCACGACCAAAATTATTCTGCGAATTCATCGAAAAAGCCCGCCGGTTGTCCCCAAATCCGTAGAGACGTTTCGTGAAACGTCCCTATGAATTTGTGTGATCAAAAACGCGGCGTATCGGTGCAACCGATAGCCGCGTGGGGGAAGCGGCGTATTTCGCAAAAAAAAGACGTGTCCCGACACGTCTTTTGCGAAATAGCCGCGCAGGGGGCTGTGCCCCCTGGAGGCACCAAACGGTGCTCTGACCCGGTTGAACTGTTACCACTGAGCGCATCCGACCTGATTAACAGTTGACCAGTTATTCTATATCTGATAAGAGCGTTCGACGTTTTTTGTCGCAAAACGGCCAAAATGAAAATCGTGGCTGTTTTGAGTTTGCAACATCATTTCAATAAAGAGCGTACATAATATGGAAGGCATGAATGGTCTCATATTTTTTGTTGTTTTTATCGCAATATTCTACCTGTTAATCATAATGCCGCAATCCAAACAGGCCAAGAAACGTAAAGAAATGATTGAAGCGCTGGCCGTTGGCAATAAAGTCGAAACTGTGAGCCGTGTTTTTGGTACGATAACCGAGGTAAACGGTGAAATGCTGACGATTTTGGTGGGTGTGAATGATTCGACAAAAATTCGGATTCATCGTGAGGGCGTGGCTCGCGTGGTGACGGACGAAGAATTGTCGGGCGCATCAAACAAGGAAATCAGTAAATAATTTAGGACAAGAGATTTACAAACTTTAACCATACAGCCGCTATAACGGCATAGGAAATGAGGTGTCGCGATGTCGCGAAGTTGGTGGTTACGAACTGCCCTGTTGTTCATTTTAATTCTGGCATCCTGCTATATGCTGATGCCAACAGTTGTCGAAATGATTTTATACCCCGAGGTTCTGAAGGACGCGGACGATAAGAATAACGTCGAAGAGAGCGTTCGAGATCCAGCGCTTCCTGGGTGGTATAATGCGATTCCCAAAGCCATTAAGCCAAACAAACTGTCGCTTGGTCTGGATTTGCAAGGCGGTTTGATGATGCGCTATTCGGTCGAAATCGATTCGGCTATCGATGATAAGCTGGCATCGAATGCGGCTAACATTCGCAGCGCGTTGGCTGACATCGGGAAAGTGGTGGATTATAAGGTCGACAGGCCAAACAATCAGATCTACCTGATGTTTTCGGAAGCGGAAGATGTGAATGTGCTTACCGAAGAATTTTTGCGTGATTATCCCATTCTTGCGGTGGCCAGAACCGAGGGCACAAAGGTGACGCTGGCGCTTCGCGAGGGTTACCTGAATGAGCAGGAAGAATCGGCGGTACAACAGGCCGTGGAAATCGTGCGAGAACGTATCGATGGTTTGGGCGTCGCACAGCCAACGGTGCGCGTGGAGGCCGGCAATCACATTGCTGTCGAGCTCCCGGGTTTGTCCCGAAGTGGCGTCGAACGGGCAGAACAGCTGATTTCGACAACCGCAGTGTTGACATTTAAATTGGTTGCAGACCGCAATGAAGCGCTCGCCACTTTCCGTCAGCTTTCGCAAAGCCTGACGCCGGATATGAACATCAAGATTGTGGGAAACTCTCTGCGTGCTGACGACGAAATGAACGGCAAACGCATCGAAAAAAGCGGCCGGGACATCCTGAAGAAATTCGTTGAAGATCACGAAAACGAGATTCCAGGCGGTCGCGAAGTCGTTTTCGAAAAGGTGGATTTGAGAGAACGTCAACTGGAAGTCGAAGATGGTGTCGATGTAGCGACACTGCCGACGAGCTGGCGTATGCGCCTGGTACATACCAACATTCTTGAGGGCTCAAACCAGACGCTTGGCGGTGAAAACGTCGAAGCGGCCTATCCAGCACGTAATCCAGACACCGGTATGCCTTATGTATCGCTCAAACTGGATCGCAATGGCGGCAATCTGTTTTATGAAGTCACAAAGAAGCATGTCGGTGATCAGCTGGCCATTTTAATGGGCGATCAACTCGTGAGCGATCCCGTTATCCGCAGTGAGATTCCTGGCGGAAATGTTTCAATCGAGATGGGACGTGGCAATATTCAGGAGACGATGAATGAAGTCAACAACCTGGTCATTTCCCTGCGTTCCGGTTCACTGCCTGCACCAATCAAACAGGAATCTAAAACACTCGTCGGTCCGTCGCTGGGTATGGACTCGATTGTAAAAGGTATGGAGGCTTTGATTTGGGGCTTCGCGCTCGTTTTTCTCGGCATGATCCTGTATTATAAAACATCCGGTATCATTGCTTCTTTCGCGTTGTTGCTCAATATCCTGTTCATTATGGCGGGTATGGCTTCGATGGGCGCTTCGCTCACAATGCCTGGTATTGCCGGTATTGTGCTCACCGTCGGTATGTCGGTCGATGCGAACGTCATTGTTTTTGAACGAATCCGAGAAGAGCTGCGCGCGAATGAAACACCGCGCAAAGCCATTATCATTGGATATGATAAGGCTCTCTGGACAATTCTTGACTCCAATATCACAACTGCAATCGCTGCGGTTGTCTTGATGAATTTCGGTTCCGGCCCCGTGAAGGGATTCGCAGTAACACTGTTGCTCGGTATCATCAGCACGGTTTATGCGGCATTCTTTGTGACACGTACGATCTTTGAGCTCAAGGTTCGTCTGAACAGCGAAAAACTGTCGATATAAAACGGGGGCAGCATTATGGCTATTTTTTCTATCATTAAACCAAATACAAATATTCCATTCATTCCGAATCATAAACCAATCCTGATCTCATTGATCTTCCTCGCCATCTTCAGCGTTGTGATGATTCTGTTGCCATTCGATGGCACAAATCCAAACTGGGGTACGAGCTTTCAGGGTGGAACCTCAATCAACATCCATTTCGAAAAGCCTGTGGCGACTGAAGAAGTTCGTAAGGCATTTGTGGAAGATTCAAGATTTGAGAGTATCTCCGTACAAAGCGTAGGTTCGGAAGAACTTTCAAGCTATGTGGTGCGCACGCGCACGACAACCACTTTGAGCTGTACAAAACTCGCTGACGTTCAGATCGCACTGAATGCAGCCATCGAAGCCCAGTCGGGTGGCAATCTCACTATCGGTCAGTGGCCTTCGTGTGATAGCAGCACGGATGAAGGTATCCGCGGCGATTTCTTTGTCACACTCGTACCTCCCGAAGGCAAAGCCGCTCCGGAGACCCCGATTTCAGCTGAAAATATCGTCGCAATCCTGAAACAGGCCGATTTGGAATCGGCAGTCACCTATGATGCCAAAACACAGCGTTACCTCGTCAGCCCCACTGGTATTCAGAAAGATGTCCAGGAATTGCTCTCACGCGTCTTTGGGGAAAAGTTTAAAAATGGCATTGATGGCATCACGATGGTTGGTGCGGATGTCGGCGAAAAATTCAGAACGGACGCCATTGTCAGTATTTTGCTGGCTTTGGGCTTGATGCTGTTATACATCGGCATTCGATTCGATACCCGATATGCGCCGTCAGCCGTTATCTCATTGACGGTCACGACTCTGATAACGTTTGGGTTTGTGGTTCTGATGCAGCTTGAGATTACGCTTGAAGTCGTCGCGGCATTTTTGAGCCTGGTCGGTTATGGTATTAACGATACAATCGTAACATTCGATCGTGTGCGCGAAAATGTTGCATTGGCTGAGCCCGATAAGAAATTCGATGGCATCGTCAATAAAGCCATTAACGAATGCTTAACGCGAACAATTATCACGAGCTTAACGACACTCGCCGCAATCGTCCCCATGGCCTTTATTGCAACCGGAACGACACGTGATTTTGCAATTATCATGTCGTTCGGTATCATCGTCGCGACATTCAATTCGATGTTTGTCTCGTGCCCGTTCCTGATTTATTTCGATGGCTGGTTCAAAAATATGCAGAAGCGCAGTGAGGCGCGCAAAGCGGTCGAAGATATCCCGGCAGAAATCTAATCTCTATCGATGAACTGCCTTGATTGCGCCCGAACCGCTATATTCCGGTATCGGGCGCTATTTATATAAACCAACCCTAATTAATCACCTCCTCAATCCGGCAAAAAATACATGAGTGATGGCGTTTCAAATAACAAATCCGATATCAAATACTGGAATCTGAAAGAGCTCGATAATGAGATTGTCGATACACTGGCAAATGATCTCAATGAAACACAGCTCCTGACGAGTGTGCTGTATAATCGCGGTATCCGCAACCAGGCACAGGCCGAACGATTTCTGCATCCTTCACTCGAACACCTCGAGGATTCCTGGATACTCAAAAACATGCGAGCAGTTGTCGACCGCTGTCTGAAAGCATTTACAGAACAGGAGTCGATACTAATCTTTGGGGATAATGATGTCGATGGTGTAACCTCAACGACATTGGTCTATCAGTTTTTTACCTATATTGGCGGACAGATTCGGTATTTTTTGCCACGCCGGAAAGAAGATGGACACGGATTTAATGAAGAAACCCTCACGGCTGCGCTTGCAACCGGTAAACCCAATTTGCTGATCACAGTCGATTGCGGCATGAGTGGTTATAAGGAAGTCGAACACCTCAAAGAAATGGGCATTGATGTGATCATCGTTGATCACCATGCGCCTCCCGAACAAATTCCCAATACGCTGATCCTGAACCCCAAGCAGCCGGATGAGCCATTCAGATATAAAGATTTGGCCGCAGTTGGCGTAACATTCCACCTGGTCGATGCTTTGATTCAGGAAGCCAAAAATCGTCATATCTATAAGGATTTGGGGCTTCAGCCTCCCGAACTGATGGATATGCTGGATTTGGTTTGCCTGGGAACCATTGCGGATGTCGTCCCATTATTGGGTGAGAATCGCATGTTCGTATCGGTCGGTCTGGACGTGATACGAAAGCGAAAACGTAGTGGTATTGCGGCTTTGCTGAGTGATGTCGGTGCCGATGAGCACTATATTACGGAACGCACGATTTGTTATCGTCTGGCACCCCGTATCAATGCAGCTGGTCGCGTTGGCGATCCCAATGAATGTGTGGAATTGCTGACAGCCTACCGCTATACGACGGCTCAGAAAATCGCCCAAAGCCTGGAAAATTACAATCATCTGCGCCAAAATGTTGAAGCTGCCATGATCAATGAAGCGACGGCCATGGCTCAGCAGCAAGTTCTTGAAGGACGTAAAATCATTGTTATTGCCAAGGAAAATTGGCAGCAAGGCATTTTGGGAATCATTTCCAGCCGCATTTTGGATAAGTTCTATAAACCGGCAGTGGTGATCGCAATAGAAGATGGCAGGGGACGTGGATCTGCCCGCAGTCCCGAAGGATTCAGCATTCTGGATGCATTCACGAGCTGCAAGGAACTGCTCGATGATTTCGGAGGTCATCACAGCGCTGCAGGCCTGAATATCAAGGCCGAATACATTCCGGAACTTCAGACGCGCCTTGAGAAATATGCACGTGCAACCATGTCAAATACCTCAACGCCACAGCGCAGTCTGGATATCGATGCCGAAGCCTCAATTGTACAGCTGCTCAAACTCTGGCAAAACCGCTATCTTGAACAGCTTGGCCCCTTTGGCGCTTATAATAAAGAACCCACATTTCTCGTTCGAAACGTCCGCACGGTTCTCGTCAAACGACTTAACCATGTCTATGCCCGGGTAAAAATGCGCCAGAACAACTCGGCAATGAGTATGCTTGTGCCAACTGCAATGGCCGGTGAAATTATTCAGGGTAATGATTATGATATCGTGATAACCCCGAAATATGCACCGCTCAAGGATATTCCTGAGTTCATTGTGCTTTCTGCCCGTGCACCAGAGAATTAGTGGTATGCGAAAACGCACACAATATAAAAAGCCAAAGCCACTGAATAAGATCCCGACGCTAATCATCATGGTGATAACGCTTTTGGCCATTATTTTCTTTGGTCGGGATATCAGCACAAAAATTGCGTCTTTGTTCGAGCCCAATGTGCCTGTTTCGGATACCCCAAATATATCATCTGCAACAGGAACAACAGAAACGCCATCCGTACAAATCCCGCGTTTGTCTGGCTCTGTGATGCAACATGCCAATACCGATGCAGCACAATCGCTGCTACCCATCATTGCAAGAGGTTCTGCAAAATGACTCCGATGAATCCCAATTGGACAGAGCTAAAAAAACAGCCTTTTGGACCATATATTCCCGACGAAGTGTTGCAGTACCGTTCGGATGAAATCGCTGAGATCGTGAACTGGTCTGCACAAAATCCGATTCCGTTGCCAGCTGAAGTCGAAATCGGTTCTAACCGTGGTTGTTTTTTGCTCGGACTCGCCAGAGGCCGACGCGATGTTTCATTCCTCGGAATTGAACTAAAATCTGCGTTATGCCGCGTTTCTGCAAACAAACTGGCTCGCGAAGGACTGGATAACGGATATGTGATTCATGCAGATGCAAAGCTGGCCATTCCCGTCATCTTTAGACCGGGGTCGCTGGATGCTATCTATGTGTTGTTTCCGGATCCATGGTGGAAACGCAAACATGCCAGACGCCGTTTACTCGATGATGGCTTTTTTGAAATGGCACATCAGTTTCTAAAACCAGGTGGCTGTTTTGTGCTTAAAACCGATGTGCTCGACTATTTCGATGCCGTCGATGCCTATCTTCGCGAGAACCCATGCTTTGAACGCATTGAAATCGCCGATGTACCAGGCTCTGAAACCTGGACACACTCCACCCGCGAACGCCATTGCCTCGAAGATAACGTGCCCTATAAATCACTTGCCATCCGAAATCTTGCAACAGATGCCGAGGTACAGGTCAAAACGACGCTCACCGAAAAGAAGCTCATCAAACACAATTACAGAATGTAATGCTACTGGGTCACTATTCATCCCGATGCTTGACTTTATAGGTGATATGTGTATCTGCGCAGAACCTAAACATTACGGCCACAGGCCGTCGTGATAAGCTTATGCATTCCCCCGCCAACACGACGTTGGCGGAGCGACGGTACAACGTCATGGAAGGCGTTTTAGCGTCGCACGAAAGATTTAGTTGCACCCGCCAGGGCTCCGGGGGCGGGCGCGCGGGAATGCAAGGGGCGTTCGCGCACACAACGCCCCTTGCCGCCTGCGGCGCGTAGCCGCACAAAAAAATGTGCTTACGGCGAAAGCCGTCAAATAGAGCATAGGGACTGAAATGTAACCTACTGGTACTGAACCTGGACCTGGTGCTCACCGCTGGGTATCGGCATTAACAAAAACAACCCGTCTCCGCTCGTTCTCAAAACAGTCGGATCAGATGCTGTCTTATCAAGCCACAGCGAGTGTAATGAGCCGTGCATCGTTTTACGGGGAAGGGCCATTGTATAATTAAACGGTGCATCCGGAAATGATACCTGTACGTTGAGCGCACGAGACTGCGGGTTAAACTGATAGTGCATTCTTGCCTGTTTGCGCAGCGTATAGTGGTGCATAAAGGCCTTGACGGTGGTTGTCCAGATGCCAGTATCTGCGGCCTGTTTGATAAGTCCCAGCCACGTTTGCGGAGACAGATAGCTTGGATGCTCAAGCATGGTGTTGGCATTAAAACTGATAACCATCGGTTCGTGATAGGTTGTCTCCGAATCTTTTAACAGCTGTGCGGCTGTATTGTCCGGAAGTGTATCCAATCCAGATTCGTCGTTGATGAGCACCGGAAACTCGTAGGTTGGCATCGGAAGGCCATTGCGTTCGATGGGTAAGAATGGAAATCCGGTTCCGAACAAATACCCAAACTGTTCGGGTTGCGTTGGCGCAAACGATAGATCGATTTGGCATTTGGCTCGGGACAGATACCGAAACGGCATCGTATAATCTTTCGTCCACAGAGAAGATGCGAATTTACACGTCGACAGCGGATTACCGAGACGGTTGCTCACATTCTTTTTTTGCGAAACGATGTTGGATTCAACCACGACAGGCTTGAAGAACGATGGGCCATATTTCTTATAGATTCTGCCAGCGGGCGGCCTCAAAAATGAAACACCGATATCAAATGCCCGGTTTCGCCAGGTTTCAAGCGTTTCTTTCGATATCATACTGGCAGTCACAAGCCATGTACTCTGGATCCCCTGTTTCCTTTCATATTCGGCAAGATTAAACGCGGGATCATTCAGGTTGCCGGTTTCATGGACAAGCAGCAGAGCAGACCGATAACCATCCGGATAGGGCCATAAAATGGGCATTGGATCGGTATAAATCACGCTGCCAATAATGTGCATCTTCAGAAGATCTGCGTATGGCACAGTATTGTTGCGCAGTTTTTCGCTCAGTATGAAATCCGAAGTCGTCGGAACTTCATCAGTTTCGATGCTGAAGTTATCCCCCGGTCGTCCCTGCTGTATAGCGGTCAGAATTTGCCCAAGGTTAAAAGCCAGCACAAATACATGGCCTGCGCCGGAATTCCTGCGGTAATGCGCGATCGCACCATCTATCTCAAGCAACAGCGCATCTGTGGCAAGTGTCTCCGAATCCAATGCATCCAACCGCATGACCTGTGAATCGATTGGTGTATTCAGCATCTGATCTCGCCATAATCCCTGCAGCGGCGAATTCGGTGCATCTGTAAAATGCTTAATCGCCGTACTCACTTTTGCTCTGCGTTTGATTGCGGTCAGATTTGACCATTCCGGCGTTGGCATTTCTATGATCAGGTTGGCGCCAAGCTGAACCGCCTGAAAAACGAGCTGAATCTGAGATTCAGTCATGGATTCGGCTGTTTTTTGAGGCACGATGATCAGATGTGCCTGAAGCGCTGACGAGGATTGGATATCGCGCGCAAGACTGATGGTAAACGGACCAACATATTGTGAGAGCAGATTGTACCATGCAAAAGAAAAATCCATTTGCGGCCAGGATGTTGCTGTATCCGTAGTGTCGGGTAGAATCAGTAAAACATCAGACTGTCCCAACTGCTGCGGCATTACTGCCGTTCCAACTTCGTCCTTGCTGGATATTGTGATGGGCGAATAATTGAGCAGTGCACAGATACCCAATACCAGTGCAATTCCCAGGGCGGTAAGTTCAACCCAGAATCTGCTGCTAAAAGTTGAATCACTTCGCATCGCTATTACTCGTACATCACATCAATGGCATTAAAGCCTTTTGAAAGTGGAATGAGCTGGCGTTCGAAACCAAAAATACTCACGGGATGCGTCTGAATGGTATCCGTCAGTATCGCGTCTTCACGGGCTCTTTGTACACCGCGTCTGGCTTCGACAAAATTGCGTTCATCGATAGAACGGGGTACCGTCAGTGTCATTCCCGACTCCGGAGCCATGGTTTCGATGCGCATGATCGTCGTTTTGCGATGGTTGTTTCCTGAAATCTCCGAAACCCGTGATTTCAGTTCGGCATTGATGCGTGCCCGCGTAAATCTGAAGAAATTAAAAATACTCGTAATCCAGTGTTTATGCGTCGTCGCAGATACATAAACCGATTGCCAGATCATAAAGCCATCGACATCCGGTTCGCTTGAAAAAATACCGGGATCAAAAGATACGCCGATAGCCTCGTGCTGCTGTGTTTCGCTGTCTTTGAGCATCGATTCGAGTATGGAGGATTCTTCTGCTGTTCTCACAGAGGGAAATACCACTGGAAATTCGAGAATATTAAAGACCTGGCCATTCGTATCGATGGGCATAAAGGGCAGACCAGTCGCAAATGCATATCCGGGATTATCAATCGGCGCACGATAGGAAGCATCTGCACGAAAACCATTGGCAAAAAGAATCTGGAATGCCTTGGTATAATGAGATGTCCATAAACCATGGCGAGACTGCGAGGTCAAAAGCGGTGTATGCGAATCCAGACGGGATTTAAATGCTGCGGTTTGCTCATCGATGTTGTACTGGCGCCAGATCGGAGAAAACCTGAATGGACCCACAGGCTCCCGCGCATGCGCGTCATCCGCAGTAGGAAGCTCAAATTCAAGACCTGCTTCACTATGATTTTGCTGTAATCTGTCCAGCGCGTCATCCGACAAACGAAGCGGCGAACGCGCAAAAAGCGTCGAATCAGCCTTAAATGTGGCTTCATAATTCGACATCCAGATCGCAGCATCTCCAGAACCATTCTCTATGTGCGAGACGATCAGCGCACCATCCATTCCATCAAAAAATGGCCAAAAGCCCACGACCGGCAAGGCATCGTCTATGACGACATAGAGCATATAGCGCTCAATCATATCTGCAATCGGCATGGATAACTGTTCGATGCGCGCAAGATCTGACGTTTCGATCTGGCGCTTATCGCGCAGATTGCGAATCGAAAAATTATCCATCGGACGTCCCTGCTGCAACGCAGTGATGAGCATGCCATAATCAAAATCCACCGTAATCACTTTGCCGGTCGCATAGGATTTCGAATAGATAACGGGAATGCCGTCAATCGTCAGAAATGTCTGAGAATCTTCAAGCGGCCCCGTCGATCCCACCAGCTGCGTGATGTTGGAAAGATCGAGAGAAGAAATCGGCTCCAGCCACGTGTTATCCAGATCTTTGGCGTATGTCACATTCTGGGCTGTTCGCATGCCGCCTTTGCCATCCGCAGATGCAATGGAACGAAGCTGGTCTTTGGGCATTTCCATCACGGCAATACCGCCGCGTTCAAGAAAACTGCGCACTTTGGGTGCCCAGGATCCTTGGTCGGCCACTGAACGTGTCAGAATAATGCACTTATAGCGCGACAGATCGGTATCGAGAAAAGTCGCCGCATCAATATGGGATACCGGGCCAATTTCCTGCTGAAACGTGTTCAGCCACGCCATCGAAAATGACATATCCATAAAGGATTTCGGAGACTTGTCGAAATCATCATAATCGACGACGATCAAAAAATCGCCCGTCGATTCAAGCGTTACCGGCGCTCCTGGTGTAATCCGTGAATCGCTGCGTATCGTAATCGGATGAAAACACAAAAATACAAATACGCATACAAGCAGCAGACAAATCCAAATCGCTATCCGAATATGTCTGTCACGAACCACCTGACTTCGACGCGACACGACATACCCCTATTTGCGCTGGCAACGACGCAAACCGGAATTGACCTGATTGCGCTCAGATGACGAAAGACTACTTTCTTTGGATAATTGCTTATAGATGGCACATGCCTGCGCTTTCTTTTTGCTCGCCTCAAGATTGCGCGCTTTTTTCAGCGCACTTGCGACATGCGCTGTGCTCGTTTTTTTGATTGATGGTGCGGAATTACTTTTGTCTTCAGAGGGCTTCTGCTCGGCATTCGATGGATTCACGCTATCATCATTATCATTCGCAGCGTCTTTCTGCTCCCAATCTGCAGCGTCTTTCTGTTCCGAATCTGCAGCGTCTTTCTGTTCCGCCGCATTTCCCGAATCGTCGGCAGCCTTGGCTTTGGCGAATTGTTCCAGCTCGGGAATCACGCCATACACAACCCCAAGCCCAGCACCGGCTTTCGATTCTGACGCTATCGTTTCGCAGTTGTTTAAAAGCTGAGAAGCCTCTGCCTTGACCGCTTGCTCATCCGCCATCTCAGGCGTGTCGATACACTGGTAACAGGAATCGCCGTTATGTGATTGATACTTCTTTATGCCAAGAATGGCCACGATCACCAGCAAACAGACGACAATCACCAAAAAAACAATCAGTGCAAAAATCTTTTTGCGCTTTTGGATCGAAACCTCAGGGACGGGGTCAGATATCTCGGGCACTTCCAAAAGCGTTGGCGCACTCGGGCTCACTTTTGACTTGCCCATTAGTGGCGTTTGCGCCGCATTAACCGGATAATTGGGATATGCAGCTCTACCCGGAATCACATTGTTGTCTTCCGTGTTGCTTTCGTCGTCTTCTGCAATTTGCGAAGGCGGCATCATGCCACTTTCGTTCTGAATGAGATCGCTGTCCTGAATAATGGGCACTTCAAAGCGCGTTTTGGCGTTCTGGTCGACTTTCTGTCCCAGCGGACTGCCCACCACCACTTTCGGACGCACATTCGGATTCACAAAAGGAATATGCGGCAGAATGTTTTCAAGCGCATCGACAAGTTCAGCCGACGACGCAAATCGATCTTCGATGTTTTTCTGGAGCGCTCTCATACAAATCGCTTCCAGATTGGGATCGACATAGGTATCCAGACGGGTTTTGCTGGGCGGCGTCGGATCCGTCCCCACAATCGTCGAAGCCAGTTCGAGCAGTTCTGTCCCGGGGAACGGCAATTTGCACGTGAGCATGTAATATAAAATCGTACCAAAGCTGAAAATGTCAGTCGCCGGTGTCACCTTCTTGCCGAGTATCTGCTCGGGGCTCATAAATGCCGGCGTACCACAGATGGCTCCTTCCCGCGTCAATCCTTCGCCTTTTCCTTCGGCTATCTTTGCAATACCAAAATCGAGAACCTTAATCAGCTCTTCACCGCTTGGCTGATTCACAATCACGATATTCGCCGGCTTGAGATCGCGATGTATGATGTTCGCCGCATGCGCCGCACGCAGCGCCCTCGCAATCTGGATCGCCAGAATACAAATTCTGCGCTGGCTAAGCGGAAATTCCTGAAGCACAAGCTGCGCCAGCTCAATCCCCTCAAGACACTCCATCACGATGTATGGCGCTCGCAAATGCGTCCACCCAAAATGCAGCACGCGAATCACATTCGGATGCGACAGCTTGTTGGCCGCCTCCGCCTCACGCTGAAATCGCTGCAATATCAGCCTGTCCGATACAAAATCCTGACGCAGCACCTTCAGCGCCACATGACACTTCATCATCCGGTGCCATGCCTTATAGACGATGCCCATGCTTCCAGTGCCTAGTATCGACTCGATTTCAAACGTATCGTCTATCACAGTGTGTAAATACGGATCCGCGCTTTCCTGGCCATTCGCATTTCCAAAAATGCGAGCACCGCAACGCTCACAAAACACAGCATTGTCCATCAATGCATTGCCGCACTTTGGACATAGTTTGCGCTTGCCAACGTTCATATCTGCACCCGTAAAAAACTCCACACAACGCCTTTGATGCACACTTTGCCAACAAAAGCCCGATAATCACTTATATCACGATAAATGCATTTTGTGTTTTTTTTTATGTTTGCCGTGCTTTGCGATAAATCGCATACGCACGGCCGATGCGGCTATTTGTTCGCACAAATACGCCGCATCATCCCTCATGGAACGCCTTCAGATTCACGCATTTCCCGGGGTTATGCTGCGATCACCACGGGCTGTGACATAGCACGCCTTCAGCGTGCTGGTGGTATGCGCCACGACGTGGCGCGCCTATTTATTCACTATTCACTATTCGCTATTCGCTATTCACGATTCGCTATTCGCTATTCACGATTCACTATTCACGATTCACGATTCACGATTCGCGATTCGCTCATCCCTGCGATAGCCTGAACGATAACCAAAAAAAATCATCTCAGGCCGTCTGTTCTTGTCACAACGTGGGTGATTTGTGTAAAATAGGATTTGGTTTGTCTTGGTCTTATCCTGGAGGAGAGACACATGCGATTTTCTAAAATATGCGCCTTGATACTCATAGCCACAGCAAGTTTTGCTGGCACAGATGCATTCGCACAAAGCCATTATGCGACCAATCAGGCACAGGAAAGCTATGATGCCGGTATCAAACTGGAAAGACAGGCAGAACAGCAGGGCGAAAATAAATACCTGGAGCAGGCTGCAGAGCAGTATCGCAAAGCCATTCAAACAGACCCCACAATGGCACAGGCATACGTACGTCTGGGATACGTGCTTTATGCACTCAAACAAAGCAAAGAGGCGGTAAAATACCTCGAAGATGGCCTCAGCCGTAATCCGGACAATGTTGAACTCAAGCATTATCTGGGCCTGAACGAATATCAGGTCGGTCGCCTCGATGACGCAGAAAAATTACTCAATGAGGTGATCTCTGCGCGCCAGGATCTGCCGGAAGCCTATTTTGTGCTCGGCAAAATTTACCTCGACCGCGGAGACGCGGCCAAAGCACAACCCTATTTCGAGCAGTACGCTGAACTGTCGCCTAAAGACGCCCAGGCATACCGTGCACTTTCCTCTGCTTATATTCAGGCACGAAATATCAAAGCCGCCGAAACTGCACTCACCAAAGTACTCGAGCTGTCTCCAAACGATAACATCGCAAGAATCAATATGGGACACATCCAGTACGAACGCGGACATATCGACGATGCCGTAGCAAGCTACGAAAAAGCTTATGCAAATGATCCAAGCCGCGAAGACCTGCTGTACACAATTGCAAGCGTGTACTATTTGTCCGGCCGATATGAAGAAGCCATCAAACGTTTCGCTGTCGTCCTCGAAAAAGATAATACACACATGGCTGCGCAGTATTTTACAGCCGATTCGGAACTAAAACTCGGACATCTGGATCAGGCAGAAAGCTTATTTTTGATGCTCGTCGAAAAAATGCCTGACTACAAATATATCAAGCTCAAACTCGCCTATATCCGCATGCTCAGAGGCGATCAGAAAGCCGCTGATGAAGTTCGCGAGCTCATGAACCATACGACCAATCCGGATGATTTGCACTTCGGTGCCGTGATGTTGCGAAAAAATGGAGCGGTTGAAGATTCCATCGCGATCCATAACAAACTGTATGAAGAAACAAACAACGGAACATACGGCGTTTATTTGGCGCGAGAATTCCTGGAATTGCAGCAGTATGACCAGGCCGTGAACCTGTTAAAACGCGTGGCCGCAAACGACAAAAGCAATCCGCTGGTCACAGAAATGCTCAGTCTGACGCTCTTAAACCAGGGCATAGATGCCATGATGAATGGGGAGTTTGAAAAAGCGCAAACCCTGTTTGAACAGGCTAAAACCCTGGGCATTCATCAGGTGCCAGTCTACTGCAGCCTTTCGCAGCTGGCTTTGCTCGAAAGCGATACAAATAAAGCATCTCAATGGTTTCAGGAAGCCGAGGCGCTTTCCCCGACAGATCCCAATGTGATAAAATTAGCGGCACAGTTCGACATCATGGATGGCAATTATGCCTATGCCGTGCGCCGACTCACCGAATTGTCCGAACGCCACAATGATAATGAATTGGGAGGCGGCGGATGGTACCTGTTGGCAGTTGCCAAATCACATACAGGTGACTGGGTTGGCGCTGGCCAGTCTTTGGCTGAAGCTGAAAAACGTGGCCTGATTGATGCTCAGGCCGAGGCCGTTGTTGCACTTGAACTCGCTATGAGAGCAATAGAAGAAAAAAAATATGACGATCTGGCTGCTCAGCTCGAAACAATCGCAAAATATGAAGAAGGTCTGGATGATACAGATAAAGTCAGATACCAGTATTTATCCGCACTCTCACATATAAAATCCCGTAAATTCAGCAACGCCAAAGCCGATCTCGAAAACGTCAGAAATGGCTTTAATGCTTTATCTGCCACCGATCGAAATACCATTACCGATGATGGTAAAATGGATGTTTCGTTTGAACTCGCATACGTCAATTACGAAACCGGCAATTATGATGCGGCACTCTCTGCTATCAACAAAAAATCAGCTGATACCGAAACGCGCAATCTTGAAGCCGCAATCCGCAGAAAGCTCGCACTTCAGGCTATGCGCTCCCGCAAAATGGATACGGCAATCGACAATTACAATCGACTGAATACGATCTCAACACTCACACCTGCCGATCAATATAATCTGGTTATCGCCAAACTCGAATCCAATAAGCTGAAATCAGATGACGGAATCCTTGAAAGATACGCCAGACAAAATAATCCTGAAGCCGTTTTGAACTATGCAATCTATCTCGACAATGCCGGAAATGGTGAAAAAGCCATACAATATTATAAAAAATATGTCGGCATGAGCGGCGCTAAAAAAGCCCAGGAAGTCAAAGGTATGCTGTCTGCCAAAGAACGCGTTTGGGGCAGCAACGAATAAAAGGGAGCCCAGGATGAAACACTTTACTGCACTCATTTTGGAAGCAGCTTTGCTCTGTATTCCAACCCTCGTCATGGCACAGAACGTGGTCGCTCTCTATACGCCCAGTCTGGATTTCGCCGATGGCGCACAACGCAACGAATACATCAATAAAATCGCCAAGGGCCTGTCTGAAAAAACAGGACAACCATGGGAAGGCCGCGCATTCGGTAAAGCTTCCGACTTCGAAGCCGATCGCTCCAATATCTCAATCGCCATTCTGGATGCCGACTATTTCCTGTCAAAAGGTGGTTCGCTTAAGCCTGTTGCCATGCTTTCCGCAAGTGGCCAGACAAAACGCCCTATGAAAATCATAGCCAAAAGAGGAAAAGGCGATAAATTGTATCAATTCAGAAATAAACGATTTGCGGTCGTTTCCAGCTCCTCCCTCACTGCATCTTTTATCTCATCATCCGCTCTTGGCAACGAAGTCAAAGCCACCAGCTATTTCGCTTCGCTCGACGATGTACACAACGTGCGGGCCGCAATTAATGCGGTCGATATGGGTAAAAACGACCTGGCAATGGTATTCGATGGATACGATTCCGGATTCACAACCATCTATACGACGCCGGCTGTCGGATTACCTGTTGTCGCCATCAATCCTGCACTTGTCAGCGGCACGGATGCCGATCGGGTTAAGTCTGCCGCACAAAATCTCTCGGCCAGAACCTCTTTTATTACCGGTACGACAGCATATAGCGCATCCGATGCCGCCGCTTACAGAAATATCGCGAACACACAAAAAAGTAATACGCTGTCCTACCAACCCATCGAATCCTCGGATAGCAACAAAGTCGACCTCTCCATGATTCCCATGAATAGCCGCAACCGAGGTATCGATCTGAATCCATTCCAAATTCAATATTTCCCAACCATCACTGAATTCGATAAAAAATTGGAAGAACGCCTCTGATTGGAATTCGCTCAGACACATCCTCAACACAGATTCGCCATATTGCTACCGCTCCGATATGATTCGGAAAGTCATGATCAAAGATTGTTGAGCTCGTTAATTCGGGCTTGATGCTTACGAAGGAAATCACAGCCATTATGAAAGTTGTTCCAACGCTTTTGACGGATACTGCATCCATTCTGCTTTTGGCTGCACAACCAAAAGAACAATCCATGCTGACCAAAATCCTGTCAGCCACAGGCTGCAACCTGCAGGTCGCCGCCACATTGAGCGAGGCTGAACAAATCATTAGTCGCTGCAGCATCGATCTGCTCGTCGCCGATTACGATCAGCAAATCCAAAATATGGAAGCCAATGGCCGTGCTGCCTTCGAGAATTTCCTCATGCGCTTTTCGACTTTACCAGCTTCGCGTTGGGTAAATGGCCGTGCACGCATCCTTCTGCTTGCAGAAAGACGCAGCCGCGATGAACTGGCCACCATCTTCAGCCAGTCATATACTTCAAATATCGTTGCCAAAACGCACGATCTTTCGCCCGAAGAACTCATCATTACCGTCGGGAAAATCATTCATAACGATATCTTCGGCATAGAAAAATATCTCTGCTACGGCGCAACACCTGTATCATACGAAGTTTCTTCAAGCCTTCAAAAAGATCCCCTGCTGCATGCATTATCCGACTATGCATCTGCCATTGGCATTAACAAACGCATCATCTCGGCTGTAGCCGGCGTCGCAGACGAACTCCTGATGAATGCCATCTATAATGCACCGATCTATCAAAACGGCGTCAGACCCTATGCAAGCCAGTCCAGAACCATTCCTGTCGAACTCAATCCTGACGAAACCTGTTTCTTCGCCTTTGCAAGCGATGGCTCGCAATTCGTCATCTCCGTCCGAGATCGCTTCGGTTCCCTGACCCCTGAAAAAATTCGAACCTATTTGGCCAGATGCTTTGCGATGGGACACGATCAAATCGAACAAAAACAAGGTGGTGCCGGTATGGGCTTCTATTTCATTATGGAAAATTTAAACAAGCTCATCGTCAATATCAGCCCCGGCAGAGGCACTGAATTCATCGGCATCATCGACATTTCCGGTACATACCGCGATTATATAGAAAAATTTAAATCATTTCATATCTTTGTGGGTTAGTTTTTATATATGGCTGTATAAAATGATAAATTGTATTCTAAAAAAATACAGGCAAACAATTGCTTTTCTACTATTTGCATCATCTATCATCTCAGCACCTTGTGCATTCGCGCAATCCGACAATAGTGATGTCGCTGCGCCAAATGAACAAATAAACAGCGACAGCACTGAAAATAATCTTATAGATCAAGATTCGCGCGCCGATGACGTCAATCGTTCCATTGAAGATCTCGGTTACACCGAAGCCGAAGACGATTTCATCCCAACCGCAGAAATCGTCGATATCAATGCGGATAACCAGGCAGAAGCAAATGCCGAATCGCCTTATGACGACGATACAGTCACCTACGAAGAAGGCGCGATCGGTGACGATCAAAAACTCCCAAACCCATCATACGAAATTACGGCCATTCATATCGTTGGCAACACACAGACTTCACAAAGCCGCATTCAAAAAATGATGGGGCTCGCCATCGGCGATCACGTCACACTGGATGAACTCGAAAGTGCCCGCATTCGTCTCGCGATAAGCGGTGCTTTCGAATCCGTCGAAATCCGCCTCAAACCTGGTCACACCAGCGGAACCATTGATGTCACCATCGATGTTGCAGAACGTTCAAAACTGCAAATCAATAATTATTGGCTTGGTTCCAGCGTGAAATCCCCATTCTGGATGGGCGTGGATGCGACCTGGATCGCGCCGTTCTCTCTACCGCACCGCATGAATTTTGCGTTCGCTGCGACGACAACCAGTGACTATTCGCTAAACCTCAGCTACCTCTTGCCATCTGTCGCACAGCTGCCGCTTTCCCTCATGTTCTCGGTCTATTCGTCCAAATCACACGAAGAGATATTCGGCGAACAAAAGTTCACCCTCGAAGACCATATCATCCGGAAAGAATTCCCACAGCTCGACGACTTGTATTATTCACGTCATGGTTTAAGCGCAGGCATTGGATTCTCTCCAAACGAACAGTTCAGATTTATGTTTCGCGTGCAGTACGATTATCTGCACCAGTCTCACGACAATGATACCATCTCCAGCGTCCTGAACAAATACCTGCATCACGGCAGTTCACATGCGCCATCGGCATCGCTGGTCGCCATGTTTGACAATCGTTCCGGACGCAATATGCCGACAGACGGTCATGTCGCGCTGCTCGCAGTCAGTGGCACCGCAGAATCAGCCATCTCAGATTATCAATACATTCGCCTCAGCCTCTTCCATCAAAGCAACTTCCCCGTTCACCCCAATCATATCCTGCGCATTCAGAGCAACGCCGGCCTGATTTATGGCAATGCGCCGTTTATCGAAAAATTCTTCTATAACGATTATTATGCCCTTGCACCCGCACGTTTTCTGCGTCTCAATCCAAGCTCCCGTGGTGCCTACGATATATTCGCAACCGGTGCTTCCGGACTTTCCTACGAAGATTATCTCGTCAATCTCGCATTCACGTATGCATATCAGCCTATTCCACATCGAATCGAGATCTTTGCCACTGTCGCAGGGATTTATGCCGACAGTTTCGAACACTACCCAATCTCCGTCGGAATACAGCCACGAAAACAACGCGAAGACTTCCCCGTCGACATGTCTTTTAACGCAGGTGTGCAATTTGAAACGCCATACGGCCAGTTCAGCCTCACACTCGCCCACATCTTTAACTTTATTCGGGAGTAGGCATGAGACGGTTCTGGTTTGTAATCATGCTTGTCCCGATGCTGTTATGCAGCAGCATCAGCGCTTTCGCTGCCGACGACTCCGTTCAGTGCACCGAAACTGAAAGAAAAGTCATCTGCAATCTATTCATCAGCAGTTTCATACAATCCGCCCGTGCACTCCTAACCAACGGATGGGAAAACAGCCTTCAAATCAACATCGCCCTGCTCGACGGTTCCGGCAACAAAGTACTGATGCGCAGCCGCCTCGAAGCCACTCAGCGATGCTATCTCGATCCATTCGAATCGCCATGTCTCGTGTTGTGGCGCGGTGCCGCAAAATACCAAAAATACAAAGATGAAGATACTTTCATCAAAGCCATGTCACGCTTTGGCATTCAGGCACTCACCCTCACCGAACTTCCCGCCGACAACTACATCGTCCGCATCAACATCACCATCATGGCCAGCGCCTCCAAACGACTGCGATCCATCCGCAGCTGGTTCAGACAAAATGCCGGCGACAGCGGTTTCCTCTCCGGCACCGGTTCACTCATCAGCTCGTTCCTTGGCAGCCGCGCTGAATCTACCGAAGACGACGAAACCTACCAAATCACTATCGATACCGCGCAGTTCTATATCGATCTCGATTTTTCGCCACGGCAGGACGATGATCGCGATCAGGATGAAATAGATCCATAGCATTTATCATTTATATTTAATGTATGGAGGGGGCGACTATGCGTTGCATACGTCGCCCTGCCGGTCTGGCTGCGCCACGACCGGCTGCATCCTTACCTTCAATTCTTGGGCTTTCGCCAGCTTCATTGTAGGATAAATGCGGCGCTTGACATCGCCACGGATTACTGTCAGTTCAAGAGGTTGCCATGAAAAATGTGAAATACGGTCTTCTGCTGTTCGCGATTTGTGCAGCTTGTTCCGGACATACCGAAAATGCTACCGAATCAACGACTTCTTCCATTCATGCAAACCAGGACGCACTCTCAAGATGGCTGGGACAAGTCAAAAATAATGCCGATATTCTGAATGCGCTGAACGAAATTCCATCGGCTGGAAATATCGACGAATCCGCGCTCGCTGCATGTAATGACAGCGATGTCAAAGAAGCTTTAGCCGAACGTGGCTATACGCCTGTTATTATCCAGAACACGCGCGATGATTCGGCTGCAGGCCTCGAAATTCTCAAACAAATCCCCGAAACCGGATCAAAATTTGTCCCCGATAATCTCGATGAAATCGAGAAATCCGTCCAAAATCACGCTCAGCCGGACAGCAACAATGTACAAACATTTTCCTGGAACGACAGCGATTTCAATGCCCTCGACAAAAATCTGCGACAAATCGATTTCGATGCTTCGGTCACTGACGACGCCAATACCGCCTTTGTGAATCTGCTCAAAAGCGAAAAATGCGAACAGGTATTGCCAAGATACTGTCAATACGTACAGGATATCAACAATTCGCAGGCAAATTCGGCAAAAGATAGTTCACGGCTCGATATTCTTCTCACCTGTGAACTCACCAAATGGGCTGGTGAACTGCGTCTCAATTACCCCAAAAACGATTATTTATTCGACAGATTCAGGCCGTATGTCGATGAAAAAACCATCATCTCAAGCCGAAAAAAAGCTTTCATCAATGATATGGCAAAACGCGGCGTGAATGCGGCATTTGCCTCGATTACACCACCCCACCCGCAATATCTGGCACTGATCAAATCGCGCAAAACCTATCTCGATGCGATTGCTGCCGGAGGCTGGCCAGCGGTGACCGCTCCAGCGAAAATCACCGATCCCGTCGTCGGAAAATCCTATACTTATGTGCCCGATCTCAAAAAACGTCTGCGCGCCGAAAACTATGATGTCGATGATCTCAACAGTGAAGTATTCGATCAAAAACTGTTGGATGCCATCAACCTGTACCGCGAACTCCATCAGCTCGCCAACAAGAAAGTCATCGATGCCGTACTCTTTAAAAATATGGCAGTCACGCCAGAAGCCCGTCTCGAAACCATCGACCTCGCCATTCAAAAATATCGCGAACTGGCAGTTGGATCGCTCAACTATTACGTGATGGTCAACATTCCCGATTTCTACGTCGAAGCATGGAAAGACGGCAAGCGCGATGTTCGCCTGCGCATTGTCGTCGGCAACGATGCCCTACAGCGTGACCCTGTCACAAAAAAGGTCATGCCAGATCCAGAAACGCTGTATCCATGGCACCCCAACCGAACGCCGATTCAGACCTCAAAAATCAACGAAATCATCCTCAATCCATACTGGAATGTGCCTGCGCGTATCCGCATTGAAGAACTCGAACCAAAACTCGCCCAAAATCCAAACTATTATATCGAAAACAATTACGAAGAAGTGAACAAGGAAAACCCGAAACTATACTATGTCAGGGAACTTCCGAATCCTAAGAATAGTTTGGGACAGGTCAAATTCATGTTTCCAAACCCGCATAATACCTATCTGCACGATACACCAGCCAAGGCTGCCTTTAAAAATCCGACCCGAGCCATGTCACACGGCTGTATGCGCGTGCAAAATCCCATGCAGCTCGCTGAATATCTGCTTAAAAACGATGGGCAGTGGGATAAATCAAAAGTACACAGCATCCTGAATACCAAACCACTGGAACAATACACATTCGAACTCAAAAATCCGGTCGATGTCGATGTCGTTTATATCAATGCACGCGTGGATGACGCCGGGCCTGTCGCATTTCTAAGCGATGTCTATCAATATGATGCTGTACGTACAGGGAAAGTTGAACTCCACAAACTCCCCAAGCCCAAAGACTGGAAATAAAACATCGCTGTACCGGCTAAAGCACCGTCAGAACTTTCATATCAACCACCTCCGGCAACGCATTGGCTATTGTTATGGCCACAGTTAATGAAAGCCCTGAAAGGGCGACAGTGTACAGCCGGGGAAATCATTCCCCTTCCCTCGCCCGCTGGGAGAGGGAGGGGGACAGCCGCAAAGCGGCTGGGGGTAGGTGAGGTTAGCGTAACCCCCGGATCATAGATTTCCAAGTATTTTAGCCCCAAAAGGGCGACAGAAAAGAACAAGCCATAATAGTTCTCGAGAACCACGACTGACACACGTTCCACAACAAAAAAATCTGGCCCCCATATAAAATTATTGCTAAAATCTAACCGCTAGGTTTATCGATTTAGCCGCCAAAATGTAAATTGTGGGGTGTGAAGATGAAACGATTCCTGCTCATATTGATATCACTATCATGCGTCTGTGGTTGTTCGCTGGAAAAGGCACGAAGTGGAGATGTTTGCCCACCCGCCGACGCTAGTAATCCAAATGCCAAAGCTTATATCTTTCAAAATCAGACGCCAGTGGAATCTACGAATATCTGGTGTCCGGATAAAGAGCCCAGTTGTTATGAGTTCACGCCAGATCATTGGTTGAGAGGCAATTATTATTGTCACGAAACATGCACTGGTGCGCAAAAAGACTGCAACGGTGAATGTAAAAGTGGTGACTGCAAAGCACCAGATAATTACCGATGCCCGGAAGCTTGTTTAAACAGCTGCAACACAGATGGAAAATGTCCATGTGTGAATTGTGATAAAGGCTGTGATAACAATGGGTTGTGCTGCTTGATTGGCCCTGCAGAAGATGGCACATGCAAGAAGAAAGAAGACTGTGTAAAC
>JAEEGL014086862.1_pt1 | contig 25083 bp, 20 predicted proteins | sample 9134231 | NCBI WGS metagenome assembly JAEEGL01 (sample SAMN16246548, study PRJNA631951) | gut metagenome | biome: gut microbiome; feature: rumen; material: fiber-attached | host: Bos | place: Iran: Karaj | collected 2018-10 | reverse complement strand
GTTGATTTCGCTTTTGGTCCGATGAACTATATCCTGCTGGTTGCAGGCCTTGTGCTTCTGGGTCTTGGTTATGTCCTGCTCAGCGGCGGCGGCAGCGACGACCCCAATGTCTTCAATGAGGCTATGTTCAACACACGCCGTATGGTTGTGGCACCGCTTATGATTGTCATTGGCTTGGTTGTGGAGATTTGTGCCATAATGTTCCGTCCGAAAAAGAAAATTGAAGAATAACCTCAACATTGACTAACCGACGGTTTGTATGTTGCCGTCAGGGATGGTTGGTATTATTAATACGAAAGATTATGGATTGGTTTCAAGCACTTATACTTGGTGTTGTCCAAGGTTTGACAGAATATCTTCCTGTGAGCAGCAGCGGCCATTTGACAATTGGCTCGGCTCTGTTTGGCGTTGACGGCGAGGCTAACCTGACGTTCAATATCGCTGTCCACGTGGCCACGGTGCTTAGCACTTGCTGCATTCTGTGGAAGGAGATTGTGTGGATTTTCAAGGATCTTTTTGCATTCAAATGGAATGAAGGCACGAAATATGCTCTCAACATCATTGTCTCGATGATACCCATTGGCATCGTCGGCGTTCTGCTGAAAGACAAGGTTGAGGCTATATTCAACCCCGAAACGTCGCAGAATCTTTTCGGCAACTCGCTGTTCATCGTCGGCTGTTGTCTGATGCTGACGGCATTGCTGCTGACTTTTTCCTATTTCGCCAAGCCGCGTCAGAAAGAGCATATTTCGCCGTGGAACGCTTTTGTTATCGGTATTGCACAGGCTTGTGCAGTACTGCCTGGTCTTTCGCGTTCGGGAAGCACCATTGCCACAGGTTTGCTGCTGGGCAACAAGAAGGAAAAACTGGCTCAGTTCTCGTTCTTGATGGTCATTCCTCCTATTTTGGGCGAAGCACTGCTTGATGTCAAGGATTTGCTGGGTGGCGAGGCTGTTGTTGAAAGCGCTTCGACAACCATTGGCACATTCCCGCTCATTGTCGGTTTCCTGGCTGCTTTTGTTGTCGGTTGCCTGGCTTGCAAATGGATGATTGACATCGTCAAGAAAGGCAAGCTGATATGGTTTGCCGTCTACTGTGCAGTGGTCAGTTTGCTGGTCATCGTTCTGCCTTATATTTTCTGACGAATGTCCGAAAAAGTCGGAGTTGTCATAGCGGTCGACAAACCGCGCCAGTGGACATCGTTCCAGGTGGTCAACAAGTTGAAATGGCATATCAAGCGTACCTTTGGATTGGGTAAGTTCAAGATAGGCCACGCTGGTACGCTTGACCCTTTGGCAAGCGGTTTGTTGCTTGTATGTGTCGGAGGAGCCACAAAAAGCATTGAAGACCTTCAGGCCGGTGTGAAGGAATATAGTGGCACAATGGTGCTTGGAGCCACAACGCCTTGTTTCGACCTTGAACAGGCGGTGGATTGCATATATCCTTCGGACCATATCACAGCTGATCTTGTGGAGACAGTGCGTCGGCAGTTCGTCGGCGAGATTGAACAGGTACCGCCTATTTATTCGGCTGTTAAGGTCGACGGCCGCAGGGCTTATATGTCGGCACGCGACGGAGAGATTGTCAATATCACTCCCAAACGGGTGACGATATACGGATTTGAAGTGTCGGATTTTCGAAGAGGAAACAAAGAGGCTCCTGCAGAATATACTGTTTCTGCCGAACAGGCTCATCAGCGCGAGCTGTACCGCAATCCGCAAGGTGAGGTTCCTGACTGGCTGCCGCAGATGGATTTCCGCATAACTTGTAGCAAAGGCACATATATACGCAGTATTGCCCGCGACTTTGGTATAGCTCTTGGCAGCGGAGCTTTCCTCAGCGACTTGCGACGAGAGCGTATTGGCGACTATACACTTGCCGACGCAGTTGCACTTGACGATATTGAGAGTACAATCACTGCTGAAAATCTGTCTTACCAGTGCCTCGCTGGATTGAAAAAAGATTAAATTATTTAAGTTAAATTGCTGTTTTGGGTATCGTTTACCCGAGTGTTGATTGCCAGTTTTTTAACATTTGATTTTTAAATAAAATGTTAAAAAACTTGACTTTTGGTTTGTTTTTTTGTATCTTTGCAAAAATCAGTATGATTTAGGCTGTTGTAACGTTAAGAAAACAAATTATAACAAGATGATAAATACCTTATATTCCACGATGAAACTTTCTCAGTTCAAGTTCAATCTTCCGAAGGACTTGATTGCAGAAAAACCCTCAAGACAACGCGACGAAGCACGTATGATGGTCATTGACCGCAAGACGCAAACCATTGAGCATAAGCTTTTCAAGGATCTTATCAACTATGTCGATACCGACGACGTGGTTGTGGTTAACAACACAAAGGTTTTCCCCGCTTTGCTGAAAGGCGAGAAGGAGAAGACTGGTGCACAAATCAATGTTTTCCTGCTCAGGGAACTGAATCCGGAGACTCGTCTTTGGGACGTCGTGGTAGACCCTGCAAGAAAAATTCGTATCGGTAACAAGCTCTATTTTGGTGACAGCGATGCACTTGTGGCAGAGGTTATTGACAATACCACGTCGCGTGGACGCACCATCCGTTTCTTATATGACGGATCGCACGAGGAGTTTATTCGTTTGATAAAGAGTATGGGTCAGACTCCGCTGCCGGATGAAATCAGAGCTATGCGCGACATCAATTCGGAGGACAAGGAACGCTATCAGACCATCTATGCAAAGGTGGAAGGTGCTGTAGCAGCTCCGACAGCGGGCTTGCATATCAGTCGTGAATTGATGAAACGCTTCGAGATAAAGGATGTGAAATGGGCAGAATTGACGCTGCACGCCGGCATTGGCAACTTCAAAGCCATCGAAGTCGAGGATTTGAGCAAGCACCGTATGGATTCCGAAGAAATGCATATTGACGAGAACTGCTGCAACCTTATCAACGAAGCAAAGCGTACGGGTCACAAGGTGTGCTGTGTCGGCACTACGACGATGAAGGCCATTGAGACCGCTGTGACCATCCCTGGCAAGGTGAGCCCTTATGACGGATGGAGCAACAAGTTCATATTCCCGCCATACGATTTTACGATTGCCGATATGATGGTTACCAACTTCCATCCGTCTATGTCGTCGATGTTCATTATGGTTTCGGCCTTTGCAGGCCCGGAATTCCTTATGCAGTGCTATCAAACCGCCATCAAGGAGAAATACAAATTCAACACCTACGGCGACGCAATGCTGATTTTATAATCGACAGCGATGACTCCACTGGCAGAACAGCTCCGCCCCACTACGCTGGATAACTATATTGGTCAGCAACATCTTGTTGGTCAAGGTGCTGTGTTGCGTACGCTGATAGAAAGCGGCAAGATACCATCGATGATTTTCTGGGGACCTCCAGGAATTGGAAAGACCACGCTGGCTATGATTATCAGCAATACTCTGCAACGCCCGTTCCACACGTTGAGTGCCATAAGCAGCGGCGTGAAAGAGGTTCGTGAGGTCATTGAACAGGCAAAAAAAGAGGAGGGTGCCATACTTTTTATCGATGAGATTCACCGTTTTAACAAGTCGCAACAAGACTCGTTGCTCGGTGCGGTTGAGCGTGGTACCATCACATTGATAGGCGCTACAACCGAGAATCCCTCGTTTGAAGTAATCTCAGCCTTGCTTTCACGCTGCCAGGTTTATATTCTGAAAGAGTTCGGACGCGCAGAATTGGAGCAACTTATTGCAAGTGCAGTGTCTCATTATGCGGCTCAAGGGCGTAAGGTGGAGGTGAAAGAGAATGAAGCGCTGCTTCGCATCAGTGGCGGCGATGCACGAAAACTGCTGAACGCTTTGGAATTGGTGGTGAATCGCGATAATAACAATGATGTTGTTATCGATAATGAGAAGGTCACCAATGTTATTCAGCAGAATATGGCTTTCTATGACCGCCAGGGTGAGATGCACTACGATATAATAAGTGCGTTTATCAAGTCGATGCGTGGCAGCGATCCCAACGGTGCTGTTTATTGGCTTGCGCGAATGATTGAAGGTGGCGAAGACCCTGTTTTCATTGCACGTCGTATGCTTATTTTCGCCAGCGAGGATATCAGCAATGCAAACCCCAATGCTTTGCTGCTGGCCAATGCCTGCTTTGATGCGGTGACCAAGATAGGATATCCTGAATGCAGAATAACGCTGTCGCAATGTGCCATATATCTGGCAAATTCGCAGAAAAGCAACAGTACCTATATGGCTTTGGCCAACGCCCAACAGGCGATACGCCGCACTGGAGACTTGGCTGTTCCGTTGCATTTGCGCAATGCACCGACCAAGTTGATGAAGGAGTTGGGATACAGCGACGGCTATAAGTACGCCCACGACTATACTGGTAATTTTGTCGACCAGGAGTTCCTTCCCGATGCGTTGCGCGGTACAAAGTTTTATGAGCCAGGCGACAATGCCCGTGAAAATGAGACTCGCAAACTGATGCAATGGCGATGGAAAGGGAAATACGGTTATTAATCAAATGATTACCGACAAGAAAACATACAGAGACTATGTGAATCAAGACCTCAAGGCTTATGAGGTTGAGAAACTGACACTGTACAAATGGTGCTGGATGGATTGCCTAAGGTTCCAATTGAGACTGAGGCGGATAGAGTACCTTTACAACACTATGGGGCGCAATCCCCTGCGTCGGATGCGATGGTTTTTGCTTGAGACAATAAACCATCGGCTCGCCACGCGACTTGGTTTTTCAATTCCAAAAAACGTTTTCGGCCCAGGTATGTGTATAGTTCACTACGGAACGATTGTGGTGAATCCTGCCGCACATATCGGTAGCAATTGCCGCATTCATCCGTCGACAAGCATAGGTGACTACAATGGCGTTCCGACACTTGGCGACAATGTCTATGTAGGGCCTGGAGCTAAACTATTCGGAAACATAACAATCGGCGACAATGTGGCAATAGGTGCCAATTCTGTGGTGAACAACTCATTTGGAAGCAACATCACCATCGCGGGTGTTCCCGCTCGGGTGATAAACAGTATTGGTGCCATTGAACAGGGCGTTTTCCCAAAAACCATTCATTCCTAAATCGTTGAAGATATGGCTGACGCACTTTTGACCGTTGAAAATCTAACTAAATCGTTTGGCGACAAATTGCTTTTCGAAGACATCAGTTTCGGCATTAATGCCGGACAGAAGACAGCCCTCATCGCCCGCAACGGATACGGCAAAAGTACTCTTTTGAACATCTTGACAGGCAAAGAGTTGCCTGATAGTGGCAAGGTGACATTCAGAGGTAATGTCAAAATGGCATATCTGCCACAAAATCCAGACTTCCACGCTCATCAGACAGTTAGGAGTTTTGTTGAAGCTGCCCAAAAGCCTGAAACTTTGGAATCGTGGGATTTTGAACAAAAAGTCGAAGAGGTGTTGTCGAGTCTGGAAGTCGACAAACTATTGGATCGTCCTATGGATACTCTTAGCGGCGGAGAACAGAAAAAAGTCGCCTTGAGTCGCATTCTAATCGATGATACGAATTTGCTGCTTCTTGATGAACCTACCAACCATCTCGACATCAGTATGATAGAATGGTTGGAGGATTTTTTGAGCAAACAGCGTCTGGCTATTTTGATGGTGACACACGATCGCTATTTCCTCGACAATGTGTGTCAGGACATTATTGAGCTTGATAACAGCAGGATATACAATTATCGTGGAACATACGACTATTATCTTGAAAAAAAGGCTGAACGCGAATATAACGAGCGTGCTGAAGTTGAGAAGGCAAAAAGTCTATACCGTACGGAGTTGGAATGGATGCGTCGTATGCCGCAGGCTCGTGGCACAAAGGCAAGAGCACGCATTGATGCTTTCTACGAATTGGAAGAAAAGGCCCATACCCGGTTTGAGGAACAACGTGCTGAACTGACCGTTAAAACAGAACGCCTAGGTGGCAAGATTCTTGAATTGTACAATGTCTGTAAGTCGTTCGAGGGTAAAAAGATTTTGGATGACTTTTCATACACATTCAAAAGAGGTGAGAAAATAGGCGTTGTTGGTCCAAACGGCATTGGCAAAAGTACTTTTCTTAATATCTTAACGGAGCAGATGCGACCCGATAGCGGCCATATAGTGGTCGGTCAAACAATCAAGTTCGGCTTATACTCGCAAAATGGTATGAAAGCCAAAGACGATTTCCGTGTAATCGATATTATACGCGAGGTGGCCGATGTAATTGAACTGGAGAGTGGGAAGGATATGTCTGCGCACCAGTTTTTGTCGTACTTTGGGTTTGACGATGCTACACAATACAACTACTTTGGCAATCTTAGCGGTGGAGAAAAACGTCGACTCTACTTGTTGACGGTATTGATGGCAAATCCCAATTTCCTAATTCTAGACGAGCCTACCAACGACCTTGATGTTTATACCATAGGTATTTTGGAACGTTTCTTGAAGAGTTATAAGGGTTGTCTTGTTATTGTCAGCCACGACCGTAGCTTTATGGACAACCTTGTCGACCATATCTTTGTATTTGAAGGTAATGGTAAAATCCGCGACTATCATAGCAACTATACTGAATACAGAGCCTCCAAGCAGTTGAAGGAACGTGCAGCACAGAAACAGCGCAAAGAGGAGATGCCTCGCTATGAACGTCCGAAGAGCGATAAACCCAAAGCCACTTACAAACAGAAAGTAGAATACGAGCAGTTGACATCAGAAATAGAAATACTTACGAAAGAAAAATGCGAGATTGAAGAAATCCTTTCGTCGGGTAGAGAAGTTGATGCGGAAAAGATTACTGCTGCATCGTTGAGAATTGGAGAACTTATGAACCTTCTTGACGAGAAGGAAATGCGCTGGCTTGAATTGGATGAGTTAATAAACAATTAGATACTATGGCCAAGTTGACACCAGGTGCGTTGAGTGAAATTATAAAGAATACTGCACCTAACATTTATAACAGCATTATTATTGACACTGCTGTGCCTGAAAAGGAGTACAACTATTGTTATATTGAAGCCTATTCACAAAAGGTGGAATACAAAACGGAATATCGTTCGGCTGCTATTGACAAGGGGTTGGAAGAAAAAATGTTGAGTCTTATTAATAATGCGTCTAATCAGTATGTAGAGATTGATGATGAGTTTATAGAAAGGTTCAAGAATGCCCCTAAATATTCAACGGAAGGATTTTTCAATAGTACAAAGCGTAAAATGGGTGAGCTGATAAATGGTGGACGCATTATTGATCACCATTATATTCATCTTGCCGAAGAAAACGACCATTTGTCAAAAAATCAGAGCTATTACGCAATAAAGGCTGAGTGTAAGGTTGTTGACTGTTGGGAATGTAAAGGCGTTGGCTCAATCGAGCGCCCAGATAGTCAGGGTGTCCAGACGAGTGTTGTCTGTCCGGAATGCAAAGGACTGGGGCGTGTAGGTACTCTTGCTTTTTTTGTGCCTAAGGTGACGGAAAAAAGAGCCAGTTTGACAATATGCCTTGATGGTGATATAGACGGTTTTCCTACGTCATCAATAAAATCACACATCGATGATAAACCTGTGCTGAAAAGAATGCTGAAGCATATAAACGGCGTTGATGTTGAGGATTATGATACTGAGCTTCTACCGTATTTGGACATTTTACACGATAAAATCGGTGAAGGCAATGCCTTGGAGGATATTTATTATCACATTGTTCCGTGCTATACTTTTTCCTATCGTAATATCCTCACTGGCGAACTTCTCAAAGGGGTCTTGCTTAATCCATCTGAATCGCCCGATATTATACTTTACGAGAGTGAAAAGTCGAAGGTGCTTAATCGGATGAAAGACAGTGCCAAATTGGTGGGTCGTTTTCTAGGTAGTATTGGCAAGGGCAGTTCGAAACGTAACAAGGATGATTTAAAACGGACAATACGTCTGCTAATTGCCACAGTTGTTGCCGACGGCATCGTCAGTGAGGAAGAAAAACAGTCACTAACGTTGGCAATCCGTAATATAGACGAACTGACAGGCAAAGAACAGGAGTCTCTGTCATTACTGCTAAATGCCGACAATGCGGGCTTTTTAGAGGAGGAGGACTTCCTTTTTGATGATGCAGACGTTGCTGACGAGACGTTGATGCGTATGCAGGAAATTGCTGATTGCGATGGACTGGTTCACGAGACAGAAAGGGACATTATCGAAAGGTTAAAACTTCAGCAAAATGGCTAATATCAAGAAGACCAACGCAGCAAGAATCCTCGATCAGCTTAAAATAAGCTATGACCTTATAGAATACCAGGTTGATGAGAACGATCTCGGTGCCGCACATATTGCAGAACAGTTGGGACAACCCATCGAACGTCTATTCAAAACCTTGGTCTTGCGTGGTGACCGTAATGGATTGTTTGTATGTGTGATTCCTGGAGCTGAAGAAGTAGACCTCAAGAAAGCCGCTAAAGTTACAGGCAATAAAAAATGTGACCTTATCCCGATGAAAGAACTATTACCTACAACAGGTTATATTCGTGGCGGATGCTCACCTGTAGGTATGAAAAAAGCTTTGCCTACATACTTTCATACCAGTATAAACGAATATGAATATGTTTATTGCAGTGCCGGACAGCGTGGGTTGCAATTTCATATCTCTCCTGCTGACTTGATATATGCAGCAAAAGGCACGGTATGCGATTTAACAATTGCTTAAATGGTGTAATTCAGCAATGATTAAGGGCTGATAGAGCATAATAATCAGCCCTGAGGTATGGCTGGAATGCCTTATGCCTCAGGGTCGTGACCTTTACTCATATATGTGTAGCCTTTCATAAGGCCTGTGTTGGCATTGCCTATGAAACTCAAAACAACCTTTCCTTCATCGGTGTTTCCGTATTGCTCTTTGATGAGTTCCACGGCGTGTGATACAATCAGACCTTTTTGATAAATAATGCGATAAATGTCTTGAATGTTGTCAATTTGTTTAGGAGAGAAACCGCGGCGCTGAAGTCCTAATGCATTGACCCCGGCGAAAGAAATAGGATAACGCGCAGCTTTGACAAAAGGAGGAATGTCTTTGTTGACTAGCGAGCCTCCCATAGTAATGACGTGTGAACCGATGTGTACAAACTGCAGGATAGCAGTCTTGCCGCCAAGCACAACCCAGTCGCCGACAATGATATGGCCGGCCAGTGTCGTATTGTTGGCAAATACACAGTTGCTACCGACTACACAGTCGTGGGCAATATGGACATATGCCATAATCAAGTTGTTGTCACCAATAACAGTTTTGCCTGATGCAGAGGTGCCGCGATTGATGGTGCAGCATTCGCGGATGACATTGTTGTCGCCAATCTCGCAAGTCGTATATTCTCCGTTGAATTTCAAGTCCTGAGGTATTGCCGATATCACCGAGCCGGGGAATATCTTGCAGTTCTTGCCGATACGTGCACCAGGAAATATGGTTACGTTAGGACCAATCCAAGTGTTGTCGTCTATGACGACATCTTCATATATGGTAGTGAAATTTGAAATCTTTACGTTGTTTCCGATTTTCGCTTCGGGATGCAAGTCGTATAAGATCATAATGGTAGGGGATTTATTTATTAATTGAGTATTGTTTTTCTGATTATTTGTGCCAGTTCCACATTTGCGTGGTGTCCAGGGCATTTTAGATGGAAATGTGCCTTGACAGGCATTCCCACAAGGTATATATCACCAATGAAATCCAGCAGTTTGTGGCGTGCAGGCTCGTTGGGGTAGAAGGGAACTATGGTGTTTAGTACACCGTTGGTAACATTGATGCTTTCTTTGTCCCTGTTGTAAAGGGCTGCCAGCCGCTCTTTTTCCTCGCTGCTTAAAGGCTTGTCGACAAACACTAATGCATTGTCCAGATCGCCGCCTTTGATAAGATTCAGTGCTAGCAGAGCCTCCACTTCACGAAGAAAAACAAAGGTTCGGCATTTGGCGAATTCGTCTGCGTATTGGTTGTAGGATGCTAAATGAGCTGTTTGGCAGCCAATAAGTTCGCTTTTGAACTCGATTTGACTATCTACGCAGAAATCGTCAGCAGGCTCTGCAATCATCTTAATGCCGGAAACAGGATCCTCCCAGCAGATTTTTTCTTTTAAATAAAGGTATTTACGTTCAGAATCCAATTGTGTAATGCCAGATTCTGTTATTTTCTCCACCCATAGGCGTGCACTGCCGTCGAGTATAGGTATTTCGGGACCGTCGACTTCTACGATGGCGTTGTCTATGCGCATTCCGTGAAGTGCAGACATCATATGCTCTATTGTCGATACAGACACTCCGTTTGCGGCAACTGTAGTGCCGTGGTTGGTGTCTGTGACATTGTCTGCAATGGCGGTAATCTCCTTTCCACCGTCAATGTCCGTGCGTATGATTATAATGCCAGTGTCGGCCATAGCAGGTTTGATAGTGGTGTGGGTGTATTTTCCGGTATGTAGTCCTGGTCCGGAGAGTGTAAAGGGAGTATTTATTGTTGTTTGAAATTCCATACTTAAAAAAACTGTGTGTCCTATAGGGCTTTTTAGAATGTTGTCAAAGGTATTAGTTTATAGTTCGACATTTGATATATGTCAGGCTTCTGGTTTTCGTAGCCACCTGTGGGCGACGACTGTTTCAAGCTGAAAGGGAAGAGCATTCCCGATGGAGCATTGAATTTTTGTGGGTTGCGCCAGAATTCAGCTCCCTGTTGCCACAGTGCTGTGCAGAAATAAAGCATAATGTCGTGGGCAACACCAGCATAGAGCGTGTTGGGCTCTGTGCGGAACTTTTCCTTGTATGTCTCTATAAAGTTCTTGTGTCTGCTGTTGTTGTAGTCCAGATAGCCTGTTGTCAATGTCGTATAGTTAAGGTGTTGAAGCTGCTCGAAATCCACATTAGGATATTCTGTCAGGTAGTTGGTGGTCGTCATCAGTACAGGTGTATTTTTGCTAATGGATGAGAGACGGTTAAGCAGGGTGGTTGAAAAGACGGTGTTTTTGTTGCGGTCTTGGTCGTAGATGCTGATTATTACGTTGTCGTTTGTCGTCTTGAGTGTCGGTACAAGTTTGGCGTTGGCACTCCAATCAAAGAATGTGTATTTAATGTCTTTTCTAGCCTCCAATTGTCGTTGCAACTCTTCACGGTATTCATTTTCATCGGTGTTATTGCTCTTGTTGCTGGAGTGCAGTACATAAAGGTTGCCACCCTTGTGTTTTTTTGCCACGATATCAAGCAGTCCTTTCACCGTGCCTTCAACCGAAGGCATACACTTGACGACATAGGGATTGTCCTTTACTACTTCGATACGCGACGAGAACGGATTAATAACAAAAACTTGATGCTGTTTTGCTAATTCAGCCAACTTCGTAAACGGTTTTTTTACGAGCAGGGCAACAACAAAATCAGAATTGGCTACATTGTGCGTGTTGAAGGCATTTATCACATCCTCGTCCTTGTCCGAGGTCAGGTCGACAACGTTCAGCACTATGTCCACACCTCGATTCTGGAGCTCCTCCAAAGCCATAAGGATGCCTTCGTAGAACTGTATGAATTCGAAGACTTTGTATTCCTTTTTGCCGCGTTGCTCAATGTCGAATTTCGATGTTGAAATTTCGTTCATCTTGTTCAAATTAAGCGGCATAACTACAGTCACAAACAGACGTTTGCTGTCCTGGCGTTCGCGCACTTGGTAGTTGAATGTAGACACTGTTGAGAAATTATAGTAAGGAGCTTGAGCCTTAGGAAAAACAGATGGAACTTCGTCGAAGGGGTAGGGATTGACCACGGGACGCCTCACGGGATTGGGATTAGCCGATGCTGACGGCTCACTGACGCTTACAACAGGTTGAACTATTGCATCCACTGAATTCGTTTTCTGTTCTGCCTCGCGCTTTGCCTCGGCCTCAGCCTGCTCGCGAGCCTTCATTTCTGCTTCGCGTCTGGCTTCGGCGCGACCCTTTTCTTCGCGATCTTTCTGCTCGGCCTGACGCTGGACTTCAGCATTGGAAACTTCTGTGTTTTCCATTTTTTGCACTGCACTTTCAGCTTTCTGTGGAGGTATTTTCAACATCTGCCCAGCCTTCAGCTGCTCGGTACGTAATTCGGGGTTGGCATCTATTATTTGCTCAACAGAAACACCATATTCGCGCGAAAGGCCATATAATGTCTGGCCGGGTTCAATCTTCACATAATGGATTCTGTTGGCAGGAGCGGCAATGGCTTCAGCGTTGGCTGATACAGCAGCCACGCTCTGGCTGTTTTTCGGCAGCCACACGGTGTCGCCGACTCTCAAAAGGTGGATGTCGGTCTTTATAACAGCATCGTAGTACTTTAAACCATAGGCACGAGCTATCGAGAATACTGTTTGCCCCTGTTCAACAATATGGATGTAATACTCCTTGTTGTTGATGGTTTGTGTTTGGTTCGAGACCTTCACAGCCACCGTTTTAGTGCCTTGGGCCGATGCAATACCCAAACACAGTGACATCAACAGCAACACCATTCCTACGGCGTTGTGCGACATTTTGCGGAGCATCTTGTGCAGTCTTCTCATTTTTGTACTTTTTTTTAAGAAGTTCGATTTTCTGAACTCAAAAATATTATTCCCATTCAATAGTTGCTGGCGGTTTCGAACTGATATCGTAAACCACACGGTTGACTCCCTTTACGCGGTTGATAATCTCGTTCGAGACGCTGGCCATAAACTCGTAGGGCAGATGCGACCAGTCGGCTGTCATTCCGTCGACGCTCTCCACGGCTCGCAGCGCCACAACACTCTCGTATGTGCGCTCGTCGCCCATCACGCCGACCGACTGGACCGGAAGCAGCATTGCACCGGCTTGCCACACCTTGTCGTAAAGGTCGTTGGCACGTAGCCCTCGGATGAAAATATCGTCAACTTCTTGCAGGATGCGGACCTTTTCAGGGGTCACGTCGCTAAGAATGCGGATTGCCAATCCGGGACCGGGGAAAGGATGACGACCAATAAGCTCTTGTTTTATTCCCAATTGGCGTCCTACACGGCGCACCTCGTCTTTGAACAGGCTACGCAGAGGCTCGACAAGCTTGAGTTTCATATAGTCAGGAAGACCACCCACGTTGTGGTGGCTCTTAATGGTCTGCGACGGACCTTTGACTGAACTTGATTCAATTACATCTGGATAAATGGTTCCTTGAGCCAGCCATTTTGCATCTTTTACCTCTTTCGATGCATCGTCGAAGACATCAATGAATGTCTTTCCAATGGCTTTTCTCTTCTTTTCTGGGTCGGTCACGCCAGCCAGCACACTGTAGAAGCGTTCCTTGGCATCGACGCCTTTGACATTAAGACCCATATCTTTGTAGGACTCCAAAACGCTCTCGAACTCGTTCTTGCGAAGCAAACCGTTGTCGACAAAAATACAATGCAGATTGTGGCCTATGGCCTTGTTCAAAAGTACTGCCGCCACCGACGAATCAACACCACCCGAAAGACCGAGAATGACCTTGTCGTCGCCTACCTGCTCGCGTATTTGTTTGACTGTCATATCTATGAACGACTCGGGTGTCCAACTCTGGTCGCAATGACATATGTCCACGACAAAGTTCTTCAGCAGTGTCAGTCCGTCAGTCGAATGATGCACTTCGGGGTGGAACTGGATGGCGTAAGTCTGCTCGCCCTCAATCTGGTAGCCTGCATATTTCACATTCTCCGTCGAACAAATGCAACGATAGCCTTCGGGAACGCGTTCAATTGTGTCGCCGTGGCTCATCCATACTTGCGAATTCAGCGGAATGCCTTTCATAAGCGGCGATTCAGTGTCAATCCATTGCAGGTTGGCACGGCCATATTCGCGGATTTTTGACTGCTGGACGCTACCACCGCCCCATTTTGCTAAATACTGAGCGCCATAGCATACTGCCAGCAGTGGCAGACGTCCTTTAATGTTGCTCATATCAGGCACCGGTGCATCGGCTGCGTTGCACGAATAGGGACTTCCCGAAAAAATAACGCCCTTGACGTCACTGCCCAGGGCTGGAATCTTGTTGTATGGGTGGATTTCGCAGTAAATATTCAACTCGCGAACCTTGCGCGCAATCAGTTGAGTGTATTGAGAACCAAAGTCTAAGACAATAATCGTGTCCATATATTTGTTTTTAATTAAAGTACAAAATTACGTATTTTTTTTGAACTGCAAAAATTAATTTCCAAATCGTAATTTATTCCTCCGAGCCAAACACTGGGGTAGTAGCTAAACGACGCAATAACAGTTGCTTTATATCTTACTATTTTGTAGGTTGTTTTCTGTCCTTGAAGTTAAAAACAAGTCATAAAAAAAGCCGGACATCGTCCGGCTCTTTCTCTCACTGATGGCAGTGGGCAGTTATTTGCTTTCCTTGGTGCTGGCTGACGACACGGGTTTTGAGATAGACTCGCGCATATCAGTGTCTGCCTGAATGTTTTTCATACGGTAGTAATCCATAATTCCGAGGTTACCGTTGCGGAATGCCTCGGCCATAGCCAGCGGCACTTCGGCTTCAGCTTCAATAACTTTAGCGCGGGCTTCCTGGGCTTTGGCCTTCATTTCCTGCTCTTGGGCAACAGCCATAGCGCGGCGTTCCTCGGCCTTGGCCTGGGCTATGTTCTTGTCGGCGTTTGCCTGATCCATCTGGAGCTGGGCACCAATGTTCTTTCCGACGTCAATGTCGGCAATGTCAATTGAAAGGATCTCGAATGCCGTTCCACTGTCCAAACCTTTGGTAAGCACCAGTTTGGATATGCTGTCTGGATTTTCAAGCACCTGCTTGTGGCTTACTGCTGAACCGATAGAGGTGACGATGCCTTCGCCTACACGGGCCAGGATGGTCTCCTCACCGGCACCGCCGACGAGTTGTTTGATGTTGGTGCGAACAGTAACTCGCGCCTTGGCAATCAGCTGGATACCGTCTTTTGCGACAGCTGCCACAGGGGGAGTGTCGATGACTTTTGGGTTGACAGAAGTTTGGACTGCGTTGAGCACGTCACGACCGGCAAGGTCGATGGCGGTGCAGGTCTTGAAGTCGAGGTTCATATTGGCTTTATCAGCCGAAATAAGGGCCTTGACAACGCTGTTGACGCGTCCGCCAGCCAGATAGTGAGCCTCAAGCTCGTTTTGTGACACTTTAAGGCCTGCTTTTGCTGCAGAGACCATATTGTTGACAATTACTGCTGGAGGTACCTTGCGGAAGCGCATAAAGACAAGCTGTATCAGTGAGGTGTGTACGCCACTGATGAGAGCTTGAAACCAGATTCCGATGGGTACGAGCCACAGAAACAGTATCAAAAATATGATACAGGCAAAGATGATTACAATTGTGATTGGATCCATAGTTTTGTTATTTTAAATTGTTAATTTTCAACATTCCTTTACGGTTATTCTGTATCCTTCAATCTCGGTGACTTCTATTTCTTTGTTCTCGTCGATAAAAGTGCCGCTGCTGTGTACTTCGACTATTTCGTTGCCGAACAGGGCTTTCCCTGCAGGTGCAAGTCTCGAGATGCTTTTGCCACGGACTCCGGGCTGTATTGTGCTTGGGTTAATTTGATTTACACGGCTGTCGCTCTCTTCTTTCAGACTGAATCGTTTCCACGTTCCGCTTTTCATAAGCACCACAAGCATCAATAATCCGATAAGGATACTGGCTATCAGAGTGATGTTTCCTGCCAACGAACCGTGGTTGGCGTAGGTCTGCCATACACCGACAATGACCAAAACGCCGCCGCAAAGGCCGCTAATGAAGCCTGGAAGTGCCACAATTTCAAGGGCTATCAATGCCAGGCCTACAAGTATAACTATTATTATGATTGGCCAACTCATTTTCTGTGCTGCTAGGTGTTTGTTATTGAATGATTTCTGATGTCAGCTGTTTGTTTAGTAAAGCGGTATGCATAGGCAGAAGTTCTTCGTAGCCGCCGGTCTTCACTATGCATTTACCCGTGTAGTGTATCATTATTGTGCACTGTTCGGCCTGCTCGTATGTGTGGCGGCAGATGTCGACCAATGCTTTTATGACATAGTCAAACGTATGGTAGTCGTCATTGTGGACTATCAGTTTGCAACCGCTGTCGTCCAGCAAATCCAAGTCTTGTTCTTCTTTTTCTTTGTATTGGCTGTCGTCTTTCACAATCTCTCTATTGGTTAAAAATTAGTACGTTGGCTATTGACGAAATGCCTTCTTCACGACCTTCGAAGCCCAGATGCTCAGTCGTTGTGGCCTTAACCGACACATCGTCGACAGGTATTTGCATTACACCTGCCAGGGTCTCTCTCATAAGTGGGATATATTTTGCCACTTTGGGCTTCTGCATACAGAGTATTGCATCAACGTTGCCAATGGTAAAACCTTTGTCCTTCAGTAGTAAACATACGTTTTTTAGCAGTACTTTGCTGTCAATCCCTTTGTAGGCGGGGTCGCTGTCAGGAAAGTGCTGGCCAATGTCGCCCAGTGCGGCTGCACCAAGCAGGGCGTCACAAATGGCGTGTATCAGCACGTCGGCGTCTGAATGTCCGACAAGGCCTTTGTCGTGAGGCACTTCTATGCCTCCGAGCCATAGTGGCAGACCTTCTTTCAGCTGATGTACGTCATAACCTATGCCTGTGCGTATTTTCACGATTTTTTGCCTTTTTCAAAGTTCATAGTCAGTGAGATGCGTATTGTGTTTGCCAGCGGGTTGGTGCTGAAACTGGTGGTAGGCAGCAGGTATGAAAAGTCGAACTCGAAACGGCTGTAGCGTATGCCTATACCGAAGGTGAGGTACTGTCGTGCTCCTTTGGTCTTGTGCTCGAAGAAGTATCCCATACGTGCAGCGAAAATATTTGAGTACCAGTATTCGGCACCGGCAGAGAGGGTCACCTCGTGCAGCTCTTCCTTCATACCGCCAGGGGCATCGTAAAACGACTGGATAGCTCCCAGCACCGAACCTGTCTGATGGTAGTCGGTGTTGTCGGTATAAAGTCCCGACCAGGTGCCGTCTTCGTTCTGTATAGGCGGTGTGGGTACAAGCATCTTGTTAAGGTCAAGCAGGACGTTGATTTTGTTGTAGTCGTCCAACTCGTAGCTGTATCGTCCGCCAAGACGCATATTGGCGGGAAGAAATTCATTTTCGGTGTCGTCGTCGGAATAGGAGAGTTTTGAACCCAGATTGCTGAGTGTCAGGGCTGCTGCCACTTGCTGGTTTTTGTCGACATCTGTCTGGAAGTAAAGTCCCACGTCGGCGGCAAGGGCATTGGCGGCTTTTGTGGTCTGCTGTTCGACATCGAGGCCTTGTGTCAGGTCACTGTGAATGTATCTTGCTGTGGCGCCGAGTGCCAAGTTGTCCGACAGTTTCATCGAATAGGTGCCGTCAAGAGCGAACTCGTTGGGTCTGAAAGTGCCAAGACTGTTGCCTTGGTCGTCGCGGTGCTCTATCTTGCCCAAGGTAAAGTATGTCAGCGATGCTGCCACGGCGCTGCGCTTGTTGATGCGTTTGTATCCGCCAAGGTAGAGAAAGTTCATCTCTGGGTCCAGTTTACGCAGCCAGGGCGTGTAGGTCGTCGAGATGCTCATTTCTTTTTCCGCAAATGCTATCTTGGCGTTGTTCCAGTGCGAAGAGTATGCGTTGGGTTCATAGGCGGCAGCGGCATCGCCAAGGGCACCTGCAACGGCGTCGGGTGATATCTGCAGAATAGGAATACCAGTATGTATGTAATTGTTTGTCTGGCCAGTAGATTGGTTGTACTGTGCCTGTATACAATTGGCAAATCCAAGTGCCAGAAGTACAGGCAGGATTCTTTTCAAAAAGGTTTTGTTCATTTTTCTAGCTGTAAAAAGTGCTTCTAAAACGAAAGTTCGGAAATATTATTGTGTGAATAGGGGATATTATTCTGAAAAATCAGTGAATGATGATTTTGCCATTGTCTGTAATGCGCTCGCCATCCTGTGTTGTGATGGTGAAGCGGGCAATGTATATGCCAGGAGCCACTTTGGTGCCTCCGTCGCTGCAAAGATTCCAATCCACAGGGCCTACTACATAGCCGTCTGCCGATACGGCGGGTGTCCGCTCCATTACTTTGAGTCCCTGCATATTGAATACCTCGAGAAGTGCGTTTGCCACCGTGCCTTTGCAATTGTGTTCCATTCTGAGGGACACTCGTTCGCTTGCTGGGTTGGGCGACGCATCGAAATGTGTTGTGGCAGTGTCGTTGCCGTGAACATAGAAGACAATATCCTTGCTGTTTGAATAGTTGAATATGTTCCAGGCTTTCAGTGTGATGGTATGACGGCCGCTGGACAGTCCAGTCAGGCTGTATTTTATTCTGCCGAGGTGTTCGTTGCTGATGTCTGTTTCAAAGAAATCATTAAGTATCAGTATGTTGTTCGAATTGTTGTCCAGCACTGCCGTTATGTCGTGCCCCAGTCCGCTGCCCACGGCGTTAATGCCTATGCTGTCGTACAGGACGGCCAGCAGGGTAGGGTTGGCATCGGTGATGCCACCGTTGCGGAAATTGGTGTCGTTCATAAAGAGTTCTATTTCAGGACGTGTCTCGCTGATTGTGACACTCTCGTCAAAGCCGCCGAGCCACAAATTGAGGTAGGCTCCTGTGGCATCTTCCGAAACACTTTTGGCATAGTGCGACAGACGGGCCTTGTCGAACTTGAACGCCACATCGCGAGGAACCGTGAACTGATAGCTGAAACGTCCTCCGCTGACGGTGGTGCGTCCTTTGTATAACAGGCTGTTCTGCAAGGCGTAGTTCACCTCATAACCCTCGTTGTCGTTGGCCAGTGTGTGTGTCTCTTTGGGTCGGTCGTAGACTTCGGGATACAGAATGCCGTCGAAATCGTTCACCAACAGTCCGTTGTTGTCGCGAATCTCGCCTTCTACAGTCACTGTCGACAACACCAAAGCTGTGTCGGCACGCAGGCTGTCGACAGTGCGGCCGTTTATGGCTGTGACAACCACGTTGTGGCGCGGATGGCTCAACCGCAGTGCTGGGTCGCCCATCAGCGTCAGTGCCTGGGTTGTGATGCGGTTGTTTTTTGCTATTCGCACGGCGTCGCCAATGGTGTTGGCAGGATTCAAGGCCTGCATAACCATATCGGTGTTCACCTCTTGGACGTGCGATATGGGGCGCGAAGCTGCCAGACAGGCTATTCCTGCACCATTGGCCAGCAGGAACTCTTCGGCACCGCAAGTTTCACCGGGGTCGTCGTAGCGTCCGAAAGTGCAGGTGCTTGTGATAAAAAACGGCAGTTGAAGATTGTTGGCGTAGGTGCTGATGTTGGATTTCATCATATATCTTTCTGTGCCAATGTATTGCGACGAGCCGTGGCCTATGTAGTTGAGCAGCAGGCAACCGTAGTCGAGGCGCTTTTTCAGGGCGTTGTTTACGTCGGGATAGTACGAACCGTCAGCACCCGACTGCTGTACGTAGGCATCGGCATAAATCTTGTCGATGGTGAAATGTGGATACAGATTGGTGATTTTGCGTGCGGTGATTTCCGACGAGTTGGTAAACACCGTGTCGCCTCCGCAGCTGGGATCGGCGTCGTCGGCCAGCAGTGCCACGCTGTTGCGCCAGTCGCCGCGTATGCCGTCCTGCATCAAGTCGCTACGTAAAATGTAGTTTTCTATCTTGTCTACCAAATGCTTGGCTTCTTCACTGTTTTTTGCTGGCAGGCGTCCCACAGAAACGTCCATCGAGCAAAGCAATGAAACATCCTCGCCGTCGTCGAGGTATGTGAAAACATCGTCGGTGGCCATCGACGTGCCGTCGTCGTCAAACGAGGTGTAGGTCTGGTAGGTCACCACGGTGGGAAGTGTGCTGCCAAGCAGGTTTTTGTTGTCGTAGGTGCCTTTGCCGAACAACAGCAGGTGGCGTGGAGCGACAAGGCCTGGGTCGGCTTGCGCGCGTGTGCGGAACATTCTCAAAAACTCACGCACCGCCATCGGGTCGCGCTGCCCCGAGCTGAACTCGTTGAAAACCTGATCCTGCGTAACAACCAGCACTTCTATGTTGTCGTGGATGCTGTGGATGTTTGCAAGTCTTTCGGCCTGCGACTTGAGCGAGGGATGGCACACAATCAGCATTTCAGGATTGGTTGCGCCGTGCAGGTCTTGGTTCCCGATTTTGGATATCGATGTCGGTGTGCGGTAGGTCGCAGCGTTGAAAACCAAATAGGTGCGCCAACGGTCGGCATTGCCGGTGAAGGTCATAGTGCTGCCGTTGTGTGTTGCGGGCATTTCGCATACGCTGTTCTGGTCGGTAATATCCCATATTCTTGTCTGCGAGGCTGTTCCTGAAACTTGATACTGTGTGGCGGCACCGTTGGCAGGGGCTGTCCTCAACTCGGTGCTGTTGCCGTTTAGGGTCATTGGCGTTTCGGCATCGACTTCAATGAAGTCCAGATAGCCGTTTGCCATACTCTCGCCGTAATTATATGTCAATGAGAAAGTAAGTGTTTTACTGCCGTTCGATGGAAACTCGTCGTTGGTTATTTTGTGGCGTGCTCCGGCCGAGAAATTAATGCTTCGTGTTGTACCGTTTAGGGTGATCTTGAATTCGCTTGGCGCTGTCGACACTGCTGCCAGGTTGTATCGCACCTTGATGTTGCCGGTCGGAATGGCGGGCAGTGTCAGGCTGATGCTGTGCTGGTTGTTGCTACCCGAAAAGCGTTCGCCGACCCATATCTGGCCTGTCTTGTGTGTGTTGGTAAGATCCTGTTCGTGCAGGGCGACGCTGCGGCAGGTTGTAACGGTGCCTCCTGTTGACGTAAGCTGTTGGTATGTAGTCAGGCGGCTGTGACTGCCACTCTTCAGGGTCAGAAAAACGAAGTTTGTGGCTGCATATGGATGGTTGCTGTATGTAAACCGATTCAAATCAGTGTCATATCTCCAATAGTTAGGGCCAGTGGCGAAAAAAATCAGATAGTCGCCGGTCTCGAAGATACCGTTACCGTTGTTGTCAACTATTTGGAGTGGTATTTCTTGCAGATCGTCAATGCGTTGGCTGCCGTTCTTGCTGTTCAGGGCTCCTCCTTGGCATCCGAAAATGGCGATGTCGGCGGTGGTGCATCCCGCTATGCCGTCGATGTCGTCGGCACCGATGCGGTATATGCCGGCGTCGGTGATGCCTATTTTCCACCATTCGCCGTCGGCCAGCACAGAGTGGGCGGCATACTGTGCGCCGGCATTAATGGCTGAAGATAGAAAACATATGAAAATTAGTATGTTGGATATGATTTTCATTGTCTCGAAAAAGGTCTGTTGTAGGTATATTCTTCTTTTTTTCTACACTTAACGTATCTTGGAAGAAAATATTGTGTGCCTGTTTTCAGGAATTCAAAACGTAAAAACGTCAAGTGGTTTTGCTTTGAAATAGTGCCAAAAAATTGCCTTTGTAATAGATTGATTTTAAATACTATCACTATCATTTGTACAGTATATGTACAGTATATGTACAGTATTTGTACGCTTCCGAAGCGTACATATACTGTACATATACTGTACATATACTGTACAAATGCCTATGCTGGTGGCTGGGTGAAGCGGAGTGTTTTCAGGCTTGGATTATTGTATTCCGGTTTTTCCCAGTGTCTGTTTTCAACTGTTTTTTACTTGTCGAAAAGTGTCCGATTTTCTGATTTTTTGGGAAATGTGACGCTGTTTTTTAGTGTCATAAAGTAAGGTTCTTTAAAATTAAGTGTTTGAAAATCTGTAATTTGTATTTTTTTTTATAGAAATATGTTTTTTTTTGAAAGAAAATTCGTAATATTGCCAATTATTTTTAGGCTCATTTTATACTGCTTATATGATGAAGAAGATAACAAAAATTGCCCTTTTCGCTGCTCTTGTTTTTGGAGCTGCCCAGGGTGTCAACGCACAGGACGTATCGTTTTCGCAGTTCTATGCCAATCCGCTGTATATGAACCCTGCCTTTGCAGGCTCGAAGGTCTGCCCGCGCATAGCAATCAACTACCGCGCCCAGTGGCCTGCGCTTGTAAGTGCATATTCTACTGCTTCGGTGTCGTATGACCAGTATATCGATGCCCTTCACGGTGGCATCGGCGCTCAGCTTTTCACCGACCGTCAGGGCGACCACGGTGCGCTGTCGACGAGTTCGCTGGCTGCAATGTATGCTTTCCGTTTCCAGCTGGCCCGCGAGCTGTGGGTTAACGCCGGTCTCAAAGCAGGTGTGGCCAATACCAGTTTGGACTGGTTCTCGCTGCGTTTCCCCGATATGATTGACCCTGTCAACGGTTTCACAGGCCAGACTTCTGCACAGCAACCTGAAAACACCAGTGTTTGGTATCTCGACTTCGACGCCGGTGTGTTGGTATACAGTGAGGCCTGGTATGCAGGCTTTGCCGCTTCGCATCTCACACAGCCGAGCAACGGTTTCTATGGTGTCACCAAGCTGCCGATGAAGTTCACCGGCAATGTCGGTGCCCTTATCAACATCGCCGAGGAGGCCCGCCGCACCTCGTCGCTGGGTCTCGGCACCCCGGTGCTGTCGCCCAACTTCATCTATCAGTATCAGGCCGGTATGCACTATTTCAACTATGGTCTCTACCTTGACTGGCAGCCGTTCTTGGTTGGCGTGTGGTTCCGCAACGGTATTGAAAATGCCGACGCTTTCATCTTCCAGGTCGGTTTCCAGCAGGATCATTTCAAGATTGGCTACAGCTACGACGTGACGGTGTCGAAACTGGCCAACAACACATCGGGTGCCCACGAGCTGTCGTTGGGTATTCTGCTGCCCTGCCCGGAGAAGAAACACAAGGTCAAGGCTATACGTTGCCCGTCGTTCTAATTATGAATTTTGGACGTCGATTTTTGAAACTTTTTTTCAAGATTTACGTAATATTAAAGAAAACGAGTCACATTTTTTTGAAAGAAAATAATAAAAGATAAATCATAGTTATGAAAAACCTCAAAATCGCATCTTTCTTGCTGGTGGCAGCTGTCGTTTTGACGGGCTGCAGCAAGCAGAAATCGGCTACCACGGGATGGAACTACAACGACCCGGAATGGGGCGGATTTGAAGTGTCTGAGTACAACGAACAGATTACGGCTCCAGGTCTCGTCTTCATCGAAGGCGGTGCCTTCACGATGGGCCGTGTGTCCGACGATTCTCGTTATCAGTGGAACAACGTCGCTCACAATGTCACCGTTTCGTCGTTCTATATGGACGAAACCGAGGTGACCAACCAGTCGTACCGTGAATATGTGTATTGGATGAAACGCGCCTATGGCGAGGAGTATCCCGAGCGTGTGCGTGCCATCTATCCCGACACCAACTGCTGGCGCGACAAGCTGGCTTGGCGTGAAGGCTTTGTGGACTACTATTTCCAGAGCCCCATCTATGACCAGTATCCCGTTGTCGGTGTAAGCTGGGAGCAGGCTTCGAAATACTGCATCTGGCGTACCGACCGTGTCAATGAGAAAATCCTTGTCGACAAGGGTATCATAGTTCTCGACCTTACCGACCTGCGCGGCGAGACGGCTTTCCAGACCGATGTCTACCTGGCTGGCCAGTACCGTGGCGAGTCGAAGAACGAGCTAGACAACCTCGACCCGAGTGCCGGTGGCGAGCCCCGTCAGGTGCGTCGCGAGGACGGCATTCTGGTGCCGCACTACCGTCTGCCCACCGAGGCTGAATGGGAGTTTGCCGCCCTGGGTATGGTTGGCAACACCTACGACGAGCGTATCGTCGAGCACAAGACCTATCCGTGGGCCGGCTCGAGCGTCCGTTCGGCAAACAAGAAATACTATGGTCAGTTCCTTGCCAACTTCAAGCGCAGCCGTGGCGACGCTATGGGCGTGGCTGGCAACCTGAACGACGGCTGGGACTACACCTGCCCCGTAAAGTGGTATTTCCCCAACGACTACGGTCTGTACAATATGGCCGGCAATGTCAGCGAGTGGTGTATGGATGTCTATCGTAAGGACCAGAACCCTGTTGGCGGTGAGGATCAGAACCCCTTCCGTGGCAACGTCTACCGCACTCCTACCTATATTGACGAGGAAATCGCCATCAACGACACTACTGGTAGCATCATCTACAAGAATGTTGACGATGACCTGAACCGCCGCAACTACCGTCAGGCCGACAATATCAACTATCTGGACGGCGACTATGCTTCGAACATCTACGATTATACCAGCAATACAAGCATCACCGAGTGGGTTGCAAGTGGCGACGACGAGGAGGACAATGCCGGTATGAATGAGGAAAACAGCCTCACCAACCCCGACAGCGTCACCAATATGATGTACCGTCGCAACGTGGCCAACCAGCGCAACGTTACCTCGCTGCTGAGCAACAAGGTTCGCGTTGTCAAGGGTGGCTCGTGGAACGACCGCGCTTACTGGATGCAGGCTGGCACACGCCGCTTCTACGAACAGGAGCGTTCGACCTCGTGGATCGGCTTCCGCTGCGCTATGGACCGCCTCGGACCCCGCGCCGGAAAGTAAGCCCTGAAACTTATAATTCTAATATAATATGAGGGAAGGCCAGATGCAATGGCCTTCCTTTTTTGTGCAAGGCAAACAACTATGATTAAAACTCGTTTAACTAAAATCACTTCATTCCGCTTCCGCCGCTTTTCGCGTGCCAAATATGCGGTGTTCAACTCGCTTCATCGTGTGGTGACGATAGGCCGTCTGGCCTCTTATATTGCCGATCGCCAGCTGCGCAAATTGTCGGCGGCGTTGGCTTCGGTTTTCGTGGCTATGCCTGCTATGCTCTTTGCCCAGGAGGACACTGTGGCAGATGAGCTGCAGCTGCAACCAGTGGTGGTTGTAGCTCCGGCAGCTCCGGCTCAAATCTCGGCAGAGCCTGCGTTGGTTGTCTCTGCTGAAGAACTTCAATCCCATTCCGTACGTTCAATCAGCGATGTGCTGACACTTGTCGCCGGCATCGACCTCCGCACCCGCGGTGTCAATGATGTTCAAGGCGACATTTCTATGCGTGGAGGTACGTTCGACCAGATGCTTGTGCTTCTGAATGGCGTGAACCTCACCGACGCGCAGACGGGCCATTACACGCTCGATATTCCCATCGACGTCTCGATGGTGGAGCGGGTGGAGATATTGACCCCTTCGATGTTGCT
>JAEEGL010630612.1_pt1 | contig 25083 bp, 25 predicted proteins | sample 9134231 | NCBI WGS metagenome assembly JAEEGL01 (sample SAMN16246548, study PRJNA631951) | gut metagenome | biome: gut microbiome; feature: rumen; material: fiber-attached | host: Bos | place: Iran: Karaj | collected 2018-10 | reverse complement strand
CGTACAAAGATAAGCTTTTATAAGCTTATTTCAAAGACACGCGCCGCAGGAAGCACCCGACGGTGTTCTCCATCAGGCAGGCTATGGTCATAGGTCCCACGCCACCAGGCACCGGAGTTATCACCGAAGCCTTCGGCTCGACGGCCTCGAAGTCCACGTCGCCGCAGAGCTTTCCGGTCCCGGGGTCACGGTTGACGCCGACGTCGATGACCACAGCGCCGGGGCTTACCATATCCTCCGTCACGAAGCGGGGGCGGCCTATGGCGACGACCAGGATATCCGCCTGGCGGGTCACCTCCGGGAGGTTGGAAGTCCTTGAATGGCATATGGTTACGGTGGCGTTACGGTCAAGCAGCAGTTTGGCCGTCGGAAGGCCGACTATCTGGCTGCGGCCTATCACCACCGCCCTCTTGCCGGAAATCTGCACCCTGGCTTCATCCAGAAGACGGATGATGCCCAGCGGCGTGCAGGCCACAGTGCAGGGACGCTTCATCCACAGCGCCGCAACGTTGCCGGGATGGAATCCGTCCACGTCCTTCTCGCGCGCAATCGCCTCTATGACAGCATCTTCGTCAATATGGTCCGGGAGCGGGAGCTGGACCAATATGCCGTCCACCCCGTCGTCCTTGTTCAGCTGGTCTATGAGGGCAAGCAGTTCAGCCTGGGATATGTCCGCAGGCTTTAAAACCGTAGTATTCTTTATGCCTACCGCCTCCGAGGCCTTGGCCTTGCCGCGGACATATGACTGGCTGGCGGGGTCTTCCCCCACGAGGATAACGACAAGATGCGGGACGCGGCCATATGTGGCGGGAAACTCTGCCACCTGCTCTGCCAGACGGGCCTTAATTTTTGCTGAAAGTTCCTTTCCTGAAATAACCATATGCATTATATATACTGCAAATATCGCTAAAAATGCGTATCTTCGCAAGGTAAAACCGACAAACGATGCGAAATCTGTTTCTGACCAATACTCTCAGCCACAACAAGGAGCTGTTCGTGCCCGTGCAGCCGGGACACGTGGGAATGTATGTATGCGGCCCGACCGTCTATGGCGACGCCCATCTGGGCCACGCCCGTCCTGGTGTCACCTATGACACCCTGCAGAAGCTCCTGCGCCACCTTGGCTACAAGGTGCGCTACGTGCGCAACATAACCGACGTAGGCCATCTCGAGCACGACGCCGACGAGGGCGAAGACAAGATAGCGAAGAAGGCCCGCCTCGAGCAGCTCGAGCCGATGGAGGTGGTCCAGACCTATACGTTCCGCTACCACGAGGCGATGCGCCTTCTGAACGCCGCCTCCCCTTCCATCGAGCCCCGCGCCTCCGGCCATATCATCGAGCAGATCGAGACCGTGAAGAAAATCCTTGCGGCGGGATATGCCTATGAGTCCAACGGCTCGGTCTATTTCGACGTTCAGAAATACAACAAGGACCACCGTTATGGCATCCTCTCCGGCCGGAGCCTGGACGACACCCTCGAAGGCACCCGCAGCCTCGACGGCCAGGACGACAAGCGTGCGCCTTATGATTTCGCCCTGTGGAAAAAGGCTGAGCCACAGCATATTATGAAGTGGCCCTCACCTTGGGGCGAAGGTTTCCCCGGCTGGCACCTCGAGTGCTCGGTGATGGGCGAAAAGTATCTCGGGCAGGAGTTCGACATCCACGGTGGCGGAATGGACCTTATGTTCCCCCACCACGAATGCGAAATAGCCCAGAACGTGGCTTCGCGCGGCACCCAGGGAGTGCGCTACTGGGTCCATAACAATATGATAACCATCAACGGCCAGAAGATGGGCAAGAGCCTTGGCAACTTCATCACCCTGCCAGAGCTCTTCAGCGGCTCCCACCCTAAGCTGGAGCAGGCCTATAGCCCGATGACCGTGCGTTTCTTCATCCTCCAGGCCCACTACCGCAGCACCCTCGACTTCTCCAACGACGCCCTCCAGGCCTCGGAGAAGGGTCTCCGCCGCCTGATGCAGGCCTACCGCGACCTCGTCGCCCTTGCCAAAGCTGCCGGCGTGGAGTCCCCCGTGCGCGGCACCGAAGGCAACAAGGCCGACAGCCTCATCTATGGTGAGTATATCACTGACGTCGCTCCGGAAAGCGCCGACGGCGCATCCGACGGAGTCAAGGCCGTCTTCGAGGGGGTCTATGACGCCCTCTGCGACGACCTCAACACCCCGATCGCCCTTGCGCATCTGTCTGAGGCAGTGCGACTTGTCAACATCGCGAAGGAAGGCAAGGGCGCCCTGTCAAAGCGCGACCTCGAGGTGCTTGTGCGCCAGTTCGACGACATAGTCTTCGGAGTGCTCGGCCTCAAGGACGAGAGCGCCTCCGAGGGCGGCCAGAAAGTGGTCCGCGGCCTTATGGAGATGGTCCTTGAGCAGCGCGCCGCCGCCAAGGCCGCCAAGGACTGGGCCGCCAGCGACGCCATCCGCGACCGCCTCAAATCCCTCGGCATCACCGTCAAAGACACCAAGTCCGGTGCCGAATGGACCCTGGAATAGAGTTTTATGAGGAATAGGCTATTCCCCAGAAGCTGAGATCCAGCGGGCGGAGGGGTCGCGGCGCCACCAGGTGAGTTGTTTGCGGGCGTAGCGGCGGGTGTTGGATTTTATCTGGTGGACGGCTTCGTCAAGGGGAATGAGGCCATCAAGATAAGCAAAAAGTTCCTTATAGCCAACAGTTTGCAGCGCCGTGCAGCGGCGATGCGGCAGCAGGGAGCGGACTTCTTCCAGAAGCCCCTTCTCCATCATTTGGTCAACCCGGGCGTCGATGCGCGAATACAGTTCCTCACGTGGCCTGTCGATAACGAGTTTCTCAATCTCGAAATCGCGTTTCTTCGGCTCCGAAAGCTTCCAGGACGAGAACGGCCGGCCGGTAAGGAGGCAGACTTCCACGGCACGGAGCACCCGGGCGCGGTTTTTCAAATCTATCGTGGCATATGCCTCTGGATCCAGACGACGCAGTTCCATCCACAGAGACTCCACCCCCTCGGCATCGATCCGGGCATTCAGCTCGGCACGAAGAGCCGGGTCCGCAGGCGGAATGGCATCCAGCCCGTTGCAGACGGCATCGATGTAAAAGCCTGAGCCTCCGCACATTACTACGGTGTCAAGCCCCTGGTCGAACAGGGAATGGATAAGCTCCAGCGCCTCGATCTCATAGCGCCCGGCCGTGTAATCCTCCTGGATACTCACCGTGTGGATAAAATAATGCTTCACGGCGGCAAGCTGTGAAGCATCGGGGACCGCAGTCCCTATCGTCATCTCCTTGTAGATCTGTCTTGAATCGCAGGACAGCACCGGGGAGCCGCAGCGCTGGGCAAGAGATATGGCGTAATCCGTCTTGCCGGAGGCCGTGGGGCCGCTGACTATTAGGAGCTTACGCGGCACTATATCTCGCTTTCGTCGAAAATCTCCTCCTCGCCTTCGTCATCTTCATCCTCCTCATCGGCCTCTTCCTCATCGTCGAAGTCATCGTCATCATCGTCACCCTTGCCCCAGATGGGCTGCTGGTGCTGGGGATGCTTCTGGTCTTCGGGGAGGTCTTCGTAGGCGACATAGCCGTTCTCGAAGTCGACGGGGTTGGGGCCCTTGGTCTCCACGAGGGCGGGATAGCGGCGGCCAGGGACTTCGTCCACTTCGCCTTCGCAGGTGATTATCACGCTCTTACGGTCAACCACATCGTAGAAATACTGGAAGGACGTCACGCCCTTTTCCACCGTGTCACCAAGGGTGACATCGTCCACCGTGCCATAGCCTATGTCGAACAGGGCATACCTGGCGACAAGCCCGCCCGCGGCGTCCAGCGCCTTGAACTGGATAGGCTGGTCCACCGGGAACTCGAGTTCGGAGCCCAGGACGCGGTGGAAGTCATAGAGGCTCATCGTGGACCTCAATTCATAGACCCTGGCAAAGCCCTTGATACCGGGCAATGACACCCTGTAACGAAGAATCATATCGCGTGAAACTTAAATCCTAACCCAAAGTTAGCAATTCAGTTTGGAATATGATGCAAGAATTTTAAATTTTTTCAATCCCAAGCTCTACCGGGCAGTGGTCAGAGCCGGTTATCTCGGTGTGGATGTCGGTGAAGGTCACGCTGTTAAACAGAGAATCATCTTCCCCCAAATACTCCGACAAAAAGTACAGCATTAGTGGAGCGTTCAGAAACTATAAATACGAACGGGCGGTCGGCGGTGAAAATGATAGGATCGGGTATTTCCTCGGGAGGGACGCCTGGAGATGATACCTCTTCAATTATAGCAACTGACACAGCCGCAGCCTCCGTCCCTTTCTCTTCGACGTTTATCTTCGTCTTCTGGAAGATATCCTCGACATATACAGCCTTATCAGTCATCCTGGAGAAGTCCGCAACATCATCGAATGCCTTCTTCATTCCCATCGCTTTCAGGATGTCTTTCAGCCCTGTCTCGGACGACACCTCGAATGTGGGGATGGACAGTCTCACATCCGTGCCCTTCCAGGACTGCCGGATCCTGTCGAAAAGACCGTCTCCGAGAAGTCCGAGCAATTCCTCGGTGGTCTTCCCTTCTGCAGGGAGGATCACCGTCATCTGATAATTACCACCCTTATATAGCATATTCACCGCACGTGCTTCTGCCGTCTCCACATAATTGAAAGCCTCGCGCTGCCTGAGCATACTTACCTTCTCCACCTTTCCGGACGCAGTCGTAAAATCGCAGTCGGGGATGCTTCTGTTGAACATCTTATGCCATGGTGACTTAAAATACAGGGCATTCATAACGTATGCAAAGGCGCTAGCGTTGATTTCGTCAAGGAGATAGGGTATCAGGCCGTTGGTCTTCTCACGGGCCCAGCCGTTAATATAATCCAAAGACTTTGGGGAAGCAAAGTCCAGATTCACGGCTTCTGCGTCATAGTATTCCTTTGAAACGCGTATATAACTCTCTCTGAGAATAGATTGCTCGTTCAGCATCAATGCATTCGCCATCTTCACGACCGCATCCTCGCCCTTGTCGGTAATAACCATCATATTCCGGCAGAACGAGTTGATTTGCTGCCTGCCGGCGTCGCCGAAGCCCAGCACGCGACTTATCTCGGCGGCGGTCTCCCCTTCAGCTCCCTCTTCGAGCATGCCGAGCAGAATCGTTGCGCTCAGCGGAGAAAAGATGAAACTCTTGTCCTCAATCTTCGACGCGATGCTGAATCCAAACCCATTCGAGGCAACGACCAGTTCTTCCTCCGCCTTTGTCAAAGTCGTAGACGCTTCTTCCGGTTTGAAGGCATAAGTTTCGGACTGATTATCGTCGGACATTCTGCCACATCCGAATAATAAAATAATGATTAATAGAAATAACCCCTTTTTCATAATAAAGACTCTATTCTAGAGGAGCAAAATGGAAGATTATCTTATTCTTATTCGTATACTCGTAAATTGAAACCACCCAATTGGTAAAAATATTATACCATATTGTATTCCCAAATGAATCAGAGTCCCCATATCCATTCCACCCCCAGTTAATTCCTACACAATAAGAAGATTCTGTAGAAGATGTCGTATCGTGACTATCTGGTTCTTGCCCAGGTCGAATAAAGCCAAACTCATCCGTTATATAGTATGAATAATGATATGTTACCAATTCTTGTAAATATCTATATCCATCCAGGACGATAGCATGTCCGTGATAGTTGTCATTTACATCCGTATATGACACCGTCATTATCATCGGCAATCTCTGATTCCCACCACATTCTGTATATATTCATTGACAGTGTTCATTCCGACGTGATAGTCACTCTCGAAACATCTTGTTTGCCTAAAAGACTGATTGATTACTCCGTTACAAGAGAGTGCAATCATGACAAACAATACTAATGGGATAACTGACTGATGCGTTTTCATTCTTTCGTTATTATTGTTGTAACAAAATCCCAAGCTCTACCGGGCAGTGGTCAGAGCCGGTTATCTCGGTGTGGATGTCGGTGAAGGTCACGCTGTTAAACAGAGAATCGGACACCAGGAAATAATCGATGCGCCACCCCGCGTTGTTGGCCCTTGCATTGCCACGGTAGGACCACCAGGAGTATTTCACCTCCTGGGGATGCTGCTCGCGCCAGGTGTCCTTGAATCCGGCGGCGAGAAGCTCGCCGAACTTGGCCCGTTCCTCGTCGCTGAAGCCCGCGTTGAAGTGGTTGGTGGAGGGGTTCTTCAGGTCTATTTCGTTATGGGCCACATTGAGGTCGCCGCAGATTATGACCCCTTTGCGGGCGGCGAGGCCGCACAGGTAGGAGCGGAAGTCGTCTTCCCAGCGCATACGGTATTCCAGGCGGCGGAGGCCGTCCTGGGAGTTGGGGACATAGACGCACACGAGGTAGAACGACGGCATCTCAAGGGTTATGACGCGCCCCTCGTGGTCGTGCTCGTCGATGCCGATGCCATATGTCACCGACAGTGGCTGGTGCTTGGAATATATGGCCGTGCCGGAGTAGCCTTTCTTGTCGGCATAGTTCCAGAAGGACTCATAGCCAGGGAATTCGAGGTCCAGCTGGCCCTCCTGCATCTTGGTCTCCTGGATGCAGAAAAAGTCGGCATCCAGCGCGGCGAACTCCTCTCGGAAGTTCTTCCCCGCACAGGCCCTCAGGCCGTTGACGTTCCACGAAATCAGTTTCATAGCTTGATTGATAATAGACAAATATAAAAATTATTATTTGCTTTTCATATTATCGCAAATAATAGTAAACGGTTTTAGTATATTTTAACTATATTTATAAGTTTTTGTAAGACCTATTTAACATAAAAGTTATGACTACAAAACCATTTTGTTTGATCTTTATCCTATGCGGAATCATGGTCCTGCCGTCTTGCTGTGCGAGGTTCAATGCTTCTGCTTCATCTGGGGTTCCGATGACGGGGGAACTCAGCATTGGGACGAGGGTATATGATGTCAGTGCATTATTGACTGTCCACGACCACCGGACGGTGGAAGTCTATATAAGGGATTATACTGCACCCCTTAGGATAATAAAGCCCAAACCGGAAGAAATCAGGAAATTATCATCTGCTTCCTGCAATCCTGAAGAATTCAAGTGTGCAATTAAAGAATCTGATAGAAGATTTGTCAGGATCGAATATGAACCGCAGATGATATCATTCCGTCGCGGAGGAAAAACACTATATGCTACTCCCCAGACAGAAATAATACTTCTTCTGGTTGATGCCGAAGGCAAACGCCAGACCATATATCTCAAGGGAGAGGACCAGATGTATTATGGCCTGGACAATGCTATGGATTACTATAATCCTCTGATATCCAAGATATATCCCGCAATGGACAGGCTGCGGGAGGACGATTCTTTCTGGCAGTGGTAGCTTAATCGGTCTTACGGGTTATACAGGCGCCGAGGGCGTTGAGGCGGCCTTCGATGTCTTCGTAGCCGCGGTCGATCTGCTCGATGTTGCCGATCTCGCTGGTGCCCTTGGCGGACATTGCGGCGAGAAGCAGGGCGATACCGGCTCGGATATCCGGGGAGAGCATCCTGCCGGCGCGGAGCTTGAACTTGTGGTCGTGGCCGATGACGACTGCGCGGTGCGGGTCGCAAAGGATGATCTGCGCGCCCATATCGATCAGGCGGTCCACGAAGAACAGCCTGCTCTCGAACATCTTCTGGTGGATCAGCACGCTGCCGCGGCACTGTGTGGCCACCACAAGCATTACGCTCAGGAGGTCAGGCGTGAGGCCCGGCCAAGGTGCGTCGGCGATGGTCATGATGGAACCATCAAGGAATGAGTCGATTACATATGATTCCTGCTCAGGGACAAATATATCATCCCCCCTCTGCTCCAGCAGCACGCCGAGGCGGCGGAACTGCTCTGGGATTATGCCGAGGTTCTCATAGGAAGTGTCCTTGATGGTGATGGAACTGCACGTGAGGGCGGCCATTCCGATGAAGGAACCCACTTCAATCATATCCGGGAGGATCCGGTGCGAGGCGCCGTGGAGCTTCTCCACGCCGGTGACTGTCAGCAGGTTGGAGCCTATGCCCTCGATCTTTGCGCCCATCGCAACGAGAAGGCGGCTGAGCTGCTGGACATACGGTTCGCAGGCGGCGTTATATATGACCGTCTTCCCCTTGGCCAGCGTCGCTGCCATAAGGATATTGGCCGTGCCGGTGACGGAGGCCTCGTCGAGGAGCATATATTTCCCCTTAAGTTCCTTGGCCTGAAGGAGATAGGCCCGACGCTCATGGTCATAGGACTGCTGCGCGCCGAGGTTCATCATGCCGAGGATGTGGGTGTCCACCCTGCGGCGGCCTATCTTGTCGCCGCCAGGCTTGGGGAAATAGACATGCCCCACGCGGGCAAGGAGCGGACCGGCAATCATAACGCTTCCGCGAAGGCGGGCGCACCTGGCGACAAAATCCTTGCTGCCTATATATTCCCTGTCAATCGAATCCGCCTTGAAGGAATATTTGCCCTTGGCCAGCCGGGCGACCTTCACGCCTATGCTTTGCAGCAGTTCGATGAGGTTGCGCACATCCAGGATTTCCGGGATGTTCTCTATCACAACTTCCTCGTCGGTCAAAAGCACAGCGCATATGACCTGCAGGGCCTCGTTCTTGGCCCCCTGGGGCTTTATCTCCCCGCTCAGGCGGTGTCCGCCTTCAATGATGAATGAACTCATATGTGTTCCACTTCAGGGGTTAGGGTTATGGCGAATTTGTCCTGGACGGATTCCACGATGGCTTTCTCCAGGGCCAGGATTTCGGCGGGGGTGGCCTCGCCGGTGGCGTTGATTATGACCAGGGCCTGCTTGGGATAGACGCCGGCATTGCCAAGGGTCTTGCCTTTCCAGCCGCACTTTTCAATCAGCCAGGCGGCAGGAATCTTTATCTGGTCGCCCATATTGTAATGGGGGACGTCGCCGAGGGCCTCCCTGGCGGCTACCTTTTCAACATGCCTGTATGCCTCCTTCGAGACTATGGGGTTGCGGAAGAAGCTGCCGGCGCTGCCGACCTCCTTCGGGTCCGGTAACTTAGTGCGGCGGATGGCAATCACAGTCTCGCGCACGCGGGAGGGCGTGAGGTTGTCCATCTCCAGCTCTCCGTAGCGCTCGGCGAGGGCGGAGCGGACGTTGCCATATTCCGTCCGGGGGCTATATTCCTTTGATAGTTTGATATTTACGGACGTAACGATATATTTCCCCTTCCACTGCTCCTTGAAGCGGGACGTGCGGTAGCCATATGCGCAGTCGGCGGCCGGGATGACAGAGAATGCCTTCGTCGCGGGATCATACACTTCCACCGACTCGATGACGTCCGCCGCCTCGGCGCCATAGGCACCGATGTTCTGGACTGCGGCCGCTCCCACTTCTCCGGGAATCAGGGAGAGATTCTCCACTCCCCACAGGCCGTGGTCCGCCGCCCAGGCGCAGAGGTCGTCCCAGAGGACGCCGGAGCCGACCTTAACCAGCACATATTCCTGCATCTCGACAGGCTTAATAAAGCGGATGCGGGAATGGAGGAGCGTGCCGGGGAAATCGCCCTCGAAAAGGAGGTTGCTCCCGCCGCCGATATGTTTTACCGGCTGCGGAAGCACCTTGAAATCAATATCTTCCAGCTCTGCGGAAGAATCATACTCCACCACTCGGGCGGCCTTCACCTTCAGTCCGAAGGTGTTCAACCGCTGCAGGGGAACATCGCTGAATACGTCCATCAATCAAGTGAGTGAATAGCAAGGCCGCTGCGGAGCTTGGGCTCGAACCAAGTGGTCTTGGGCGGCATTATGTTGCCGCTGTCGGCTATGGCTATGAGCTGCTCCATGGAGACCGGGTAAAGTGCGAAGGCGACTTTCATCTCGCCGCTGTCAACGCGGCGGGCGAGCTCGCCGAGGCCGCGGATGCCGCCGACGAAGTCTATCCTCTTGTCCGTGCGCAAATCCTTGATGCCCAGGATCTTGTCGAGAACCAGATTGGAAAGCACGGTGACATCCAGCACTCCGATGGGGTCGCTGTCGTCATAGCGTCCGGGCTTGGCGGTGAGGCTGTACCAGACGCCTTCGATATACATCGAGAAGTTGTGGAGGCCTGCGGGGTGATATATCTCCGAGCACTTGCAGTGGCACGGGTATTCGCATTCGCACTTGCCGCCGTCCTTAGTGCAGTCGCACTTGCACTCAACGATGAAGTCCTCCTCGAGGGCTTTGAAGAAGTCCTTGGTGGACAGGCCGTTAAGGTCTTTGACCACGCGGTTGTAGTCGATTATCTTCAGCTGGCTCTCAGGGAAGCAGACTGCCATGAAGAAGTTATATTCCTCATCGCCGGTGTGGGCGGGATTCTGGGCCTTCTTCTCGGCGCCGACACGTGCGGCCGCGGCCGTACGGTGGTGACCGTCAGCAACATAGAAGGCGTCGATGTCCTTGGTGAATATCTCTGTAATCCTTGCAATCACGGCATCGTCGGTTATGGGCCAGAAGGTGTGGCCGAAGCCGTTTTCGTCGGTGAACTTGTACTCGGGCTCGGCGGAAGCGGCCTTTGCCACTATGGCATTAAGCTCGGCATTATCCTTATATGCGAAGAACACAGGTTCGATGTTCGCATTCTGGATGCGGACGTGGATCATCCTGTCGTCTTCCTTGTCCTTGCGGGTGAGTTCGTGCTTCTTTATCTTGCCGGTGGCATAGTCGTCGGTGTGGGCGCAGAGCACGAGGCCGAACTGGGTGCGGCCGTCCATAGTCTGGGCATAGACATAGTAGCAGGGCTTGGGGTCCTGCACCAGCCAGCCGCGCTGCTTCCAGGCCTTGAAATTCTCGACGGCCTTGTCATATGTGCGCTGCTCGTGTTCGCCGGCGATGGGGTCGAAATCTATCTCCGGCTTGGTTATATGCAGCAAGGACTTCTCCCCTGCCATCTGGAGCGCCTCGGCGCTGTTCAGCACGTCATACGGCGGAGCGGCAACCTCGGTCACCAGCCCCTTCGGCGGCCTTATCGCCGCAAACGGTTTAACTCTTACCATAATTCTATTATTTCTTTGAAAAGAGTAGTTATCTCCTTCCATAAACCTTCCGCTTCGCTCCATCCCTCCCACTGTCTACTGCGTCATTTGCTCCGCAAATAACTTGTAGCCAGCGGGCCCCTCCCTCTAACATGGCCGAGGGTGGCCATGGGTTTAGGAAGGAGATAACTACTCTTTTCATTTATTTATTTATTTACTTGAAACTTTGTGTTACCTGTTGCGAAATAATCGACTATCTGGCGGGCGGCGGCAAGGCCGGCGTTCATATTGGCTTCGGCCGTCTGGGCACCCATTTTCTTGGGGGTGGCGAATACGCGAAGGCCGAACTTCTCGCGCAGGGCGGCATAGTTGTCCGGGGCGACGTCGGTGATATACTTAAGGTCCGGACGGTCCTCGAGAGCCTTCTCGAGGCCTTCCTCATCGACCACTTCCTTGCGGGCCGTATTCACCAGGCAAGCGCCCTTGGGCATGCTGGTAATCAGCTCATAGTTAATGGATTTGATGGTCGAAGGAAGGGCGGGGATATGGACGGAGACATAGTCGCAGGAGCTATAAAGCTCCTCGACTGAGGCGGCCGGAACCGCACCGGCCTCGCGGATCTTCTCGGCGGGGATGAACGGGTCGATGGCCATCACGCTCATTCCCAGGGCCTCGGCCTTCTTGCCGACCAGGCGGCCCACATTGCCAAAGGCCTGGATGCCGACCTTCTTGCCCTGGATCTCACTGCCGGTTGCGGGAGTGAACTGGGTGCGGGCCATATATATCATCATCGCTATCGCAAGCTCGGCCACAGCGTTGGAGTTCTGGCCGGGGGTGTTCATCACGACGATGCCGCGGTCCGTGGCGGCAACGAGGTCCACGTTGTCGAATCCGGCGCCGGCGCGCACGACTATCTTCAGCTTCGGGGCGGCGGCGATGACCTCGGCGGTCACCTTGTCGGAGCGGATGATAAGGGCCTCGGCGTCAGAGACTGCGGCGACAAGGTCCGCCTGGGCCTCATATTTTTCCAGCAGGGCGAAGGAGTGTCCGGCGCCCTCGATTATATCCTTTATCCCCTTCACGGCCGCTGCCGAGAAAGGCTTCTGGGTTGCAACTAGTACTTTCATAGTTATTTATTGAGTTTTTCAAATTCCTGCATGCAGTCGACAAGGGCCTGGACATCTTCCAGAGGGCAGGCGTTGTAGAGCGAGGCGCGGAAGCCGCCCACGCTGCGGTGGCCCTTGATGCCGACCATACCGCGCTCCTTGGCAAAGGCCATAAAGGCATCCTGCAGGTCTTCCTTGCCGGGGGCCATCACGAAGCAGACGTTCATCAGCGAACGGTCCTCCTTCACGGCTGTGCCGACAAACAGGGAGTTGCGGTCGATTTCGCCATACAGCAGGTCGGCTTTCTGCTTGTTAATCTTATACATAGCCTCTACGCCGCCTAAGCCCTTGAGCCACCTGAGGGTCTCCTTCATAACGAATATGGCGAAGACGGGAGGGGTGTTGAACATCGACAGCTTGTCGATGTGGGTGCGGTAGTCCAGCATCGTGGGGATATGGCGGCTGACGCGGCCGAGGGCATCCTTGCGGATGATGGCGAAGATGACGCCGGCGGGACCGACGTTCTTCTGGGCTCCGCCGTAGATTAGGTCATATTTGCTCACGTCCACGGGACGGCTCATAATGTCGGAGGACATATCGGCGATGAGCGGGACGGGGCAGTCCAGATCCTCGTGGATCTCGGTTCCGTAGATGGTGTTATTGGTCGTAATGTGCAGATAATCAATATCCTTGGGGATTTCGAAACCCTTGGGGATATAGGTGTAATTCTTGTCTTTGGAACAGGCTATTGCATAGGCCTCGCCTATTCCCTGGGCCTCCACAAGGGCTTTGTGGGCCCACACTCCGGTATCGAGGTAGGCTGCCTTCTTCTCGAGGAAGTTCATCGCCACATAGAGGAACTGGAGCGAGGCTCCGCCTCCGAGGAAAACGACTTCGTGAGTGTCGGGAATGTGCAGGAGCTCCTTCCACAGGGCGCGGGTCTCGTCCATCACTGCATCCCACTCCTTGGTCCTGTGGGAAATGGAAATAAGGGAAACGCCTGTTCCGCTGAAATCCTTCAGCGCTTCGATGGTATTGTCTATGGCCACCTGGGGCAAAAGGCAGGGCCCCGCATTGAAAACATGAACTTTGCTCATATCGGCTATCGGTAATAGTATTTTTAATTTTCAAATATAGTGATTATTTGGCTATAAAACAACTTCACGAAGGACGCAATCGTCGATATCCGCTACTGCTTTGGCAAAAGCCTCCGCATCGGAGAGGCGGACTTTTGTGAGCAGGCTGCACCTTTCCCCGAAATCCTGGCTTTCCTGGGGGAGTTTCATATCCTTGAGAAGCTTCATCACGGCATTCATCGACATATAGCCGAACTCCAAGCGGAAGTGCCTGCAGGCCACGTTTTCGACGATCTGCGCATTGTCCAGTGCGTCTGCCGTGGAGGTCTTGTAGGCCCTTATAAGGCCGGGGATGCCGAGCTTGATGCCGCCGAAATAACGCACCACCACGACCAGCACGTCGCTCAAGGACCGGCTGTCAATCTGACCGAGGATGGGACGGGCGGCGCTGCCGGAGGGCTCGCCGTCGTCGTTGGCACGGAAGCGGTCGCCCAGATGGCCCAGGCGGTAGGCATAGCAGTGGTGGCGGGCGTCGTGATATTCCTTCTTCAAGCCGTCGACTATGGCCTTCACCTCGGCCTCGCTCCCGACGGGATATGCCTTGGCGATGAACCTGCTGCCCTGGTCCTTGAAAAGGCCCTCGGACGGCGCGGCGATGCTCCTGTATTCATCCCTGATTTGCTCCATATCCCAAAATTAGCCATTCTGTGCGAATTTTCCAACAATTTTTCCAGTTTGGCACGGAAATGGAAATAAGAAGGAATCAGACAAACACATAAGCTTAGTTTTAATCATATTGAATAGGTGAAACTTAATCCGGGACACGCCGCGAGGTGCATCCCGGATTTCTTTTTCCGTGAAGGTCCCCTTGCTGCGGTGGGATGAGGACGGGGTGCTATTGCATGGAGCCGCCGACGATGTCAAGGATTTCGGAGGTGATTTTTTGCTGGCGGGATTTGTTGTACTCCAGGGTGAGGGTGACGAGGAGGCTGTTGGCGTTGTCGGTGGCGGTCTGCATCGCGACGACGCGGGCGGCGTGCTCGGCGGAGACGGTGTCGAGAAGGACGCTGTAGACCTTGAGCCTCAGGACTTTAGGGAGCAGGGCTTCCGCCAGGGAGGCGGCGTCTGGCTCGTAGAGGTAGGGGCTGGCGACGGGATCGGACGCCACCGGCGAGAACGTAGCAAGAGGCAGGTAGGTTTCGCGAAGGACCTGCTGTGAGGCGGAGGACTTGTGGTGGTTGAATATGAATTCCACCTTGTCGAAACGGCCGCCGAGAAAACCTTCGACAAGAGAGTGGCCAAGTGCGGCGGCATCGTCATAGGAAGGGTGCGCGGTAAGGTGGTTGAGATCCTTGGCGGAAGGATATCCACCGTGGGCAAGGGCGTCGGCCATCTTGCGGCCGGCGGCAAAGACCGTCACCGAGACGCCCTGGGCGGCATACTCCCCTATCGCCGCTTTGGCTGCGCGGATGGCATTGGCGTTGAACGCACCGCACAGGGACGTGTTGGAAGAAAAGCACACAAGGGCGACGCTGCGCACAGGACGGACCTGGGTATATTTCCTCAGGTCAAGCTTCTCGTCGCACAGCAGGCCCTCCAGGATGCCGGACAGGGCGCTTTGGTAGGGAACCATATTCCCCATCGCATTCTGGGCCTTGCGCAGCTTTGCCGAAGCCACCATCTTCATCGCGGAGGTGATCTTCAGCGTGCTGCTGACCGAGGCTATCCTGCCTTTTATTTCCTTTAGGGACGGCATCAGGCTTTGAACTGTGAAGCGACCACGGCCGCCTCTTCTTCGAGGATTGCTATTATTTCAGGTGTATACTGGCCTTCTCCCAGAGGGTCTATCACGTCCTCCTTGTGCATACTGCGCATCCTGTCGAGGAAGGCGGTCTGGAAGTCGTCCACCCGCTCGAGGGGGATGTCCTGCATCAGGGCGTGGGTGCCGCAGTACAGGATGGCCACCTGCTCGCCCACAGGCATAGGACTGTACTGGGGCTGGATCAGCAGGCGGTTGTTCTTGCGGCCCTTGTCGATGGCCATCGCCGTGACTTTGTCCATATCCGAAGAGAACTTCGTAAAGGCCTCAAGTTCACTGTATTGCGCCTGGTCTATCTTCAGGGTTCCGGCCACCTTCTTCATACTCTTGACCTGGGCGCTGCCGCCGACTCGGGACACCGAGATGCCCACGTTGATGGCGGGGCGGAAGCCCTGGTTGAACAGGGAGCCTTCCAGGTAGATCTGGCCGTCGGTGATGGAGATGACGTTGGTGGGGATATATGCCGACACGTCGCCGGCCTGGGTCTCGATGATGGGAAGCGCCGTGAGCGAACCACCGGGCTTCACCTTGCCCCTGAGCGACTCGGGAAGGTCATTCATCGACGCTGCAACTTCCGCCTGGTCAATTATTTTCGCCGCTCGCTCGAGAAGGCGGGAATGGAGGTAGAACACATCGCCCGGATAGGCTTCGCGGCCGGAGGGGCGGCGAAGGATGAGGGAGACCTCGCGGTAGGCTACTGCCTGCTTGGAGAGGTCGTCATACACGACAAGGGCGTCACGGCCGGTGTCGCGGAAATATTCTCCGATGGCGGCGCCGGCGAAGGGGGCATAGTACTGCAGGGCGGCAGGGTCAGCTGCCGTGGCGGCAACCACTATCGTATAGTCCATAGCACCGTTGGCCCGCAGGGTGTTGACTATGCTGGCCACCGTGCTTCCTTTCTGGCCCACAGCCACATAGATGCAATAGACGGGCTTGCCTGCGAGATATTCGCTCCTCTGGTTGATGATGGTGTCGATGGCTATTGCGGTCTTTCCCGTCTGGCGGTCGCCGATGATGAGCTCCCTCTGGCCGCGGCCGATGGGAATCATCGCGTCGATGGACTTGATGCCGGTCTGGAGGGGCTGGCTCACGGGCTGGCGGAATATGACTCCAGGGGCTTTGCGCTCGAGGGGCATCTCGGTCAGCTCACCGCCGACCTTGCCCATTCCATCGAGGGGGTTGCCGAGAGGGTCCACCACGCGGCCGACCATCTCCTCGCCGACTCCTATCGATGCTATCCTTCCGGTGCGCTTAACCGTCATTCCTTCCTTCACAAGGTCGGTCTGGCCGAGCAGCACCGCTCCCACATTGTCCTCTTCAAGGTTCATCACCACGGCCATCACGCCGTTTTCGAACTCGAGCAGTTCCCCGGCCTCCGCGTTGACGAGGCCATATATGCGTGCAACGCCGTCGCTGACCTGCAGGACGGTGCCCACTTCCTCGTAACGGACGGAGATGTCTATTGAGCGGAGCTGGTCGAGCAGCACCTGGGATATTTCGCTGGGCTTTATGGTGTTCATACTATACGTTTATTCCTTTGTGTGAATTCTTTGCGCAGGGTGGCAAGCTGGCCTGCTACGCTGGCATCAAGCCTTATGTCGTCGAGGCGTATGACAGTGCCGCCTATTATCGACGGGTCGGTCTCGGCGCTGAGGACCACCTCGCCGTGGACTGCTTTCTCCATCGAGGCGCCGATGCGTTCCATAAGCTTGGCCGGGGCGGGGACCGCCGTCGTGACGGAGGCGAAACTGATGCCGCGGCTCTTGTAATAAATGACCGTGAAGGTGTGGAGGATGAAGCGGAGCTCGTGTTCACGCCTGTTGTGAAGGACAAGGCCGAGGAAGCGTTCCATAGTGAGGGACATCTCGCCGGAGCGAAGTGCCGAGCGCAGGATCGTCATCTTCTCCGTGTCGGACACCGCGGCAGGGTCGGTCACAATCTTCTGGATCTCAGGAACTTCCCTTATCGCACTCTCCAGGACCTGGGCCTCACGGCACACCCTGTCCGCTTCGCCGTTAATGTCGGCGAAGGCAAGGAGCGCCCTGGCATAGCGCGATGATATCAGTCCCTGTGTCACGTCCTCTTCTGCTTGGTCACGAATTCGTCAATGAGACGGTCTATATACAGTACCTGCTCCTTGTCCGATGAGAGCTTCTCGCGCATAACCTTTTCAGCCACGTCCACGGAAAGCAGGGCCACTTCCTTGCGGATATCCCTCAGGGCGCTTTCCTTCTCGGCCGCGATCTCGGTCTTGGCCTTGGCAAGCAGCATAGCCGCTTCCTCGGACGCTTCCGTCTTGGCCTGGGCGATTATGTGCTCCTTGGTCTTGGCCGCCTCGTGGAGGATGCGGGTCTGTTCCTTACGGGTGTCTTCCAGGAGCTTTTCCTGCTCCTTGGCGAGGCTGTTCATCCTCTCCTCCGCCTCCCGGGCGAGCCTCAGGGACTCGTCAATATGGCGGTTCCGCTTCTCCACCATCCCCGTGATTATCGGAAAACCGAAGCGGGCGAGAATGAAGAAAAGAAGCAGGAAGATCAGCGTCATCCAGAAAAGGAGTCCGCCGTCGGGAGTAACGAGGTTCATATCAGCCTACGAACAGGACAAGCACACAGACGATGATTGCAAAAAGGGCCGCGCCCTCTATCATACCGGCCGCGATGATCATCGCGGTGCGGAGGTTGCCTGCGGACTCGGGCTGGCGGGCGATGGATTCCATCGTGGACTTGCCTATCATGCCGATGCCGAAAGCTGCTGCGATGGCCGCGATGGCTGCTCCGAAGGCTGCTCCGATTTTGCTGAGCGCTACGCTCTGAAGAATGATGATTGCTAACATAACTGAGTGGATATTAATTGTTTATTTTTCTCTTGAAAGGCCTATATAGATTGATGACAACATAGTGAAGACATATGCCTGGATGAATGCCACAAGGCATTCCAGCAGGTCCATGAAGAGGCCGAACAGCACCGAAATCACGGTCATCGAGCCGAAGAGAACGGGGCCGAACTTGTACATTATGAATATTATGCACACCAGACTGAGGATGAGGATATGGCCTGCGAGCATATTGGCGAAAAGCCTGATGGTCAGGGAGATGGGCTTCACCAGGGCGCTGAAGACCTCGATGACCGGCATTATGGGCTTGAGGAAAGCCGGGACATCGGGCCAGAATATCTCCTTATAGTAGTGCTTCGTGCCGAAGAGGTTGACAGTCAGGAAGGTGCAGAGGGCGAGGACCATAGTCACGGCGATGTTTCCGGTGAGGTTGGCTCCGCCCGGGAAGAAGGGCACTATGCCGAGGAAGTTGTTCAGCAGGATAAAGAAGAAGGCCGTGCAAAGGAATGGCGAATAGCGCCTGTAGTCTTCGCCGATATTCTCCTTTGCCATATCGTGGACCATCAGCACCAGCGGTTCCAGCAGGGCGGCAAGGCCCGAAGGGGCTTCGTTCTCCACGTCGTGGCGGCGGTACCACCTGGCGGCAAGGAGCACCAGGACGGCCAGCAGTATGCTGCTCAGAATCAGGGAAAGGACATTCTTGGTGATGGATATATCAAAAGGCTTAACCTCCTGTCCATCAACAATTTCCACAACTTTGCCGCTTTCGCGGGATATGCGGAAGCCTTCATATTCTTCCCCTGCCTCGAGATGCCTGGAACTGAAGACGTGCCAGCCGGAGGTCTTGCTGCGGACTATGACGGGAAGATGTATCGCAACCGCCCTTTCGCCCGCGCCCCACAGGTGCCACTCATACGAATCTCCTATGTGCTCGAAGATCACTTCGGACACTTCGAAATCCTCGGCCGCAGCTGCAAGCGGGCAGAGGATAAGGAGCAATATGAGGGCCAGCCTTCTCATTCAATGCATACGGTGACGGTGTCGTTTTCGACCTTGGCAAAGCCGGAGGATATCTCCACCGCCTGCAGGCCGTCATTGTCCAGATAGCTGACGACGCCCTTCTCCAGGGCGGCCACTATGGGTGCGTGGCCGTGGAGGACCTGGAAGGGGCCCTGCACGCTGGGGAGGGTGACATTGTGCACCTGCTCGTGGACAAGCGTCCGCTCCGGGGACAGTATGATGAGGTCTATCATTTCGCGCGTGAGAGAATTTCCTCTCCTTTCTTTATTGCGTCTTCAATCGTGCCGACGTTGAGGAAGGCCTGCTCGGGCAGGTGGTCCACTTCGCCGTCAAGGATCATATCGAAGCCTTTTATGGTGTCTTCTATGTCCACCATCACGCCGGGAACGCCGGTGAACTGCTCGGCCACGAAGAAGGGCTGCGAGAGGAAGCGCTGCACCCTGCGGGCGCGGTTCACGGTGAGCTTGTCTTCGTCGGAGAGTTCGTCCATACCCAGGATGGAGATTATGTCCTGGAGCTCTTTGTTGCGCTGGAGGATCTGCTTGACCCTCTGGGCGGTGTCGTAGTGATGCTTCCCGACCACGTTGGGGTCGAGGATGCGGGAGGTAGAGTCCAGCGGGTCCACGGCGGGATATATGCCCAGCTCGGCTATCTTTCGGCTCAGGACGGTCGTTGCGTCCAGGTGGGAGAAGGTCGTTGCCGGGGCAGGGTCCGTGAGGTCGTCAGCGGGGACGTAAACTGCTTGCACAGAGGTGATTGAGCCGTTCTTGGTGGAGGTGATGCGCTCCTGCATCTGGCCCATTTCGCTGGCCAGGGTGGGTTGGTAGCCCACGGCGGAGGGCATACGGCCAAGGAGGGCGGAAACCTCGCTTCCGGCCTGGGTGAAACGGAATATGTTGTCTATGAAGAAGAGGATATCCCTGGGGCCTTCGCCGGTGTCGCTGTCGCGGAAGGATTCGGCCATCGTCAGGCCGGAGAGGGCCACGCTGGAGCGGGCTCCCGGCGGCTCGTTCATCTGGCCGAACACCATGGACACCTGGGATTTCTTGAGTTCCTCCCTGTCCACCAGGGAGAGGTCCCACTTCCCTTCCTCCATCGCCTTGTTGAAAGCCTCACCATAGCGGATGGCGTTGGATTCGATCATCTCGCGGAGGAGGTCGTTGCCCTCGCGGGTGCGCTCGCCCACGCCGGCGAAAATGGAGAAGCCGTTATGGGCTTTCGCGATGTTGTTGATGAGTTCCTTGATCAGGACGGTCTTGCCCACGCCGGCGCCGCCGAACAGGCCGATCTTTCCGCCCTTGAGGTAGGGCTCCAGCAGGTCGATGACCTTGATGCCCGTGAACAGGACTTCCTGCGAGGTCGTAAGGTCCTCGAACTTCGGTGGTTCGCGGTGGATTGGAAGCGCTTCGTCCCGGGAGAGCCCGCCCATTCCGTCGATGGTCTCGCCCACGACGTTCATCACGCGGCCGCGGATCTGGGCGCCCACCGGCATCGTGATCGGGGCACCCGTGGACAACACTTCCATCCCGCGGCTCAAACCGTCGGTGGAGTCCATCGCCACGCAGCGGACCGTATCCTCGCCGATGTGCTGCTGCACTTCCACGACGAGCGTACGTCCGTTCCCGCGCTTGATTTCAAGCGCTTCATGGATGCGGGGAAGTTCCGTGTCCCCAATGCTGAAATGCACATCCACCACCGGTCCTACGACCTGGGTGATCGTTCCTGTTCCGTTTGCCATACGGTTTGTGTTTTGTCTATCTACAAAGATAGCAAATTATTTACTTGCCCGCCAGATGCTTTTCCCACGCCCATGCGGCAGCAAGGGTCTCTTCGATGGTGCGGGTAGCCTTCCAGCCCATTTCCTTGTTCGCAAGGGTCGGATCCGCCCAGATGGCGGTGATGTCTCCGGGACGCCGGGGCGCGATGCGGTAATTGACCTTGACGCCGTTCACTTTTTCGAAGGCCTTGACCAGTTCCATGACGGAGAGGGGCGTTCCGGTGCCGATATTGAAGATTTCGCAGTCCTGCTTCATCTTACCCTCCAGCATCCGGGTAACGGCGAAAACATGCGCCTTGGCAAGGTCGACGACGTCGATGAAGTCGCGCAGGCCGGTGCCGTCCTTGGTGGGATAGTCGTCGCCGAAGATACTCAGGCACTCACGCTTGCCGATGGCGGTCTGGGTGATGTACGGGACGAGGTTGTTGGGGACACCGCGGGGGAGTTCGCCGATGAGGGCGCTCGGGTGTGCGCCGATGGGATTGAAGTAACGGAGGAGGATGCCCTTGATGGCGCCTCCGTTGGCCTTCACAGTGTCACGGAGAATGTCCTCACACATCGTCTTGGTGTTGCCGTAAGGCGACATGGCCGGCTTGCGGGGCGTCTGTTCGGTGACGGGAACCTTGTCCGGCTCACCGTACACGGTAGCGGAAGAGGAGAACAGCACGTTGCATCCGCCCTTTTCCTGGGCGGCCTCCAGGACGTTGATGAAACTCAGGAGGTTGTTCTTGTAATACATCAGCGGTTTGTCCACGGACTCGCCCACGGCCTTGAAGGCGGCGAAATGGATGACCGCGTCGATGGGATAGTCGGTGAAAATCTTCTTCACGGCTTCCGCATCGCAGAAGTCCATCTTGACTAACGGGAGTTTCCGGCCGATGATTTTCTGCACCCCCTCGAATCCGGTAAGGTCGCAGTTGGAGAAATTGTCGGCGACCACCACATCGTAGCCGGCCTCGATGAGTTCCACGGTCACGTGGCTTCCGATAAAGCCCGCTCCGCCCGATACAAGCACAGTCTTTTTCATATCAATCAGTATTGTGAGTTACAAAGATACGAAAAAAACCTATCTTTGTGGCATGCGGAAGATCTTGTTTGCAGGCGCGCTGCTCGTGTGCCTTGGAATGCAGGCGCAGACCCTGCAGCAGAAAGTGGACCGGGCCGCGGCCAGGGAGCCTCTGGCGGGGGCTGTCGTGGGCATCTTGGTCCAGGACATGGACGGCAGGGTTCTCGCCGAACGGGAATCCGGACGGAGGATGGTTCCGGCTTCGAACCTGAAGCTCATCACCACGGGAACCGCCCTGCACGCCCTCGGACCGGCATTCCGGTTCGAGACGGGCATCGGTTACACCGGCACGGTCGACGGAGACGGCACCCTGCACGGCGATGTATACATCGTCGGCGGGGGCGACCCCACCATCGGCGTTGCCGACTCCATCGCCGTAAAGGCAGACGCCCTGTTCTGGCGCTGGAAAACCATGCTGAAGGACGCCGGCATCTCCCGGATCGACGGCCGCATCATCGGGGACGGACGCTCTTTCGAAGGCCATCTGGAGAACCAGTCCTGGTCCTATGACGACACCGGCACCTATTACGGAGCCGGCTGCAATGCCTTGAGTTTCTATGCCAACGCGGTGGACTATAACGTAGCGGCCGGGGCGGAAGGTGGGCCGGTGAAGGTAACGCAACGCTATCCCGACACCCCTTGGATGCATTTCGGCAACCTGACCGTGACGGGACCCAAGGGCTCCGGAAACAGCCTGTATCTCTATACGACCGACCTCGCACCCTTCGCGGAGATGCGCGGCACCTTTGCCGTGGACCGCAAGCCCAAGATGGAGCATTTCGCCAACAAGTACGGAGCCCTAACCTGTGCGTACTACTTCTGGCAGAACCTCCGCGCCACCGGCTGGGAAATCTCCGGCGGCTATGCCGACATCGACCGCGGCGGCTATGTCCGCGGTTCCGATTTCGTGCCGGCGTACAAGGCGGGCACGCCTAAAGTAATAGGTACGTCCTACTCCCCCGTCCTGTCGAAGATTGTCCGCGAGACCAATGTCCGCAGCGACAATTTCTACGCGGAGGCCCTCATCCGGCAGATGGGCGAAAGGGCCTCCGGCATCGCCGTCTACGACAGTTGCCGGGTGGCGGTTTATGACGTGCTGCAGGGATTGATGGGGACTGCGTCCCTGGACGGCCTCCGGCTGGAGGACGGCAGCGGTCTCTCCCGCATGAACACCCTCTCCCCCCAGTTTATGGCCACTTTCCTCCGGGCGATGACCCGCTCCCGCGGATTCGACGCCTTCCTGGGAAGCCTGCCGAAACCCGGGGAAGGCACCCTCTCGGGCCTGCTCCCGAAACTTCCGATAGAGCAGCGGGAGCGCCTCCGCCTCAAGAGCGGCTCCATGGACGGCGTCCTGTGCTACAGCGGCTACATCCTGGACGAGGAGGGAAAACCCGCCCGCATCTTCTCCCTGATGGTCAACGGGGCCACTGCCAAAACCGCTCCCCTGCGTGATACGCTCGGCAGCCTGATCGAAGCGATGCTGTAAGCCCGGCCTCCACTTTTTCTTCTCTACACCACTGCTCTTTGGCAAAGTAATTGCTTATTTTGCCCGACGTAGTGTAACTAGAACCTGAAGAAATATGCATTTGAACCTTATGCCACTTGCTGCGGTTATGGGCATTATCTTTTCCGCTTGCGAGAAAGATATGATTGAAATCCCTGACCCACAGGCAGAAACCTCCCCCGCCGGGGACGACTCTACCGGAGGGGACATTGACACGGACAAATTGGATGACGACGTGACGAAAGCCACCTTTGACCGAACGGTAACGATAACCTTCAACGGCAGTACCGCAAGCGTTACCGGTACGTCGGAGGACTTTTCTGTATCCACCGACGGGGCCGGCGTGACCATCACCAATAATGGCAGCGAGGCCGTAATCTATGAACTCTCCGGCTCCTCCTCCGACGGTTATTTCAAACTGTACAGCACCCGGAAACAGGAAATCTTCCTGAACGGGCTGAACCTCACTAACACAAGCGGTGCGGCCATCAACAACCAGAGCCACAAGCGCACTTATGTGGTCGTGAAGGGCACGAACACCCTCGCCGACGGTGCGTCTTATACGCAGACGCCCGACGAAGAAGACGAGAAAGCCGCCTTCTTCTCCGAAGGACAGCTCGTATTCAGCGGCGACGGAGCCCTGACGGTCAACGCCACCGGAAAGGCGGGCATTACTTCCGACGATTACGTCCGCTTCATGGACGCGCCAACCATCAAGGTTACGTCCACGGCCGGTCACGGCGTGCGCGGCAAGGAAGCCATCATCGTCAGTGACGGAACCATCGACGTGACGGTGTCCGGAACCGGAAAGAAAGGCTTCTCCTCCGATACGCTGGTTTATTTCGGAGGCGGCGTAACCACCATCAAGACAACGGGTTCCGCGGGCGAAGTGGACGGTGAACTCACCGGTGTCGCGGGTATCAAAGCGGACCTCCGTTTTGAAATGGAGGACGGTGTGCTGGACATCACCAGTACGGGGACGGGCGCCAAAGGAATCAGCGGTGACAACGTCGCCTATTTCAAGGGCGGTACCGTCACGATCAACGTCACCGGGGCCAACTACGGCACCAGTTCCTCCGGCGGAGGGTTCGGGCCCGGCGGTGGCGGCCGCCCCGGTGGTGGCGGTTGGCCCGGCGGCCAAAGCTCCTCCAGCGACAATTCCGTCGCCTCCAAGGCCATCAAGTTCGACGGAAACATGTACATCTCCGGCGGTAAGGTGACGGCCAGGAGCAGCAAGCACGAGGCGATCGAAGCCAAGGGCGTCCTCCAAATCACCGGCGGCGAAGTGTATGCCTATTCCAGCGACGACGCCATCAATGCCGGCGGCGACCTGACCATCGAAGGAGGGGCGGTCTATGCCCAGTCCACCGGCAACGACGGCCTGGATGCCAACGGAAACCTGTTCATCAAAGGCGGCATCGTATATACTTTGGGCTCCGGCGGCGCGGAACTCGGCATCGACGCGAACTCCGAAGCGCAGAAGAAGCTCTATCTTACCGGCGGCACGGTCATTTCCGTGGGCGGCTTGGAAAGCGGCGCTTCCCTCAGCCAGACCTGCTGGTCGGCCGGGACCGTCAAGTCCAATACGAAGTATGCCCTGCTGGACGGCGACGGCAATGTCCTTTGCGCTTTCAAAACCCCGTCTGTGAGCAATCTCACCCTGGTTCTTTCGGCCCCGTCCCTTTCGAAGGTCCAGTATGGGGTGGAAATCGAGGGTGGGACGGAACTCCTCAACGGCATGTTCTGGCAAAAGCCTGCCGTGAGTGGCGGAAACGCCTGCAATCTCTCCTCATACAGCGGAGGAAACGGCGGCGGAGGCGGTCGTTGGTAAAAAATGACTATATTTGTAAGTTATGAAAAAGTTACTGACGCTGATCGCCTTTGCGCTCGCCTTCGTCCTGTCGGTGG
>JAEEGL016832521.1_pt1 | contig 25085 bp, 19 predicted proteins | sample 9134231 | NCBI WGS metagenome assembly JAEEGL01 (sample SAMN16246548, study PRJNA631951) | gut metagenome | biome: gut microbiome; feature: rumen; material: fiber-attached | host: Bos | place: Iran: Karaj | collected 2018-10 | reverse complement strand
GGCCGCAACTGGGATCACGGCGCGTTCTATCACTGCCCGAATCTGAAAGATGTTTCAATCGGCAAAGATATTGAATACATTCATTCGGATGCATTTCGTACGGAAGGCAGCGCGCTGGAAGTCACGTTCCGGGAAGGTGTGACTGCAATTCCTGAAAACGCATTCAACGGACGCACAGAACTGACAGCAGTTGTTCTGCCGAGCACGCTGACTTCTGTCGGAGCAAATGCATTTATGGACTGTTCAAAACTGAGCACATGCCTGTTCCCGGATTCCATCCGGGAGATCGGCGAAAGCGCATTCTACAATACCGCACTGACAAAAATCACGCTGCCCGGCTGTTCCCTCGGTTCATCTGCGTTCAGTGTCTGCAAATCTCTGAAAACAGTCACCATCAAGGAAGGCACGGAGATCATTCCTTCGGATTGTTTCAGCCATTGTACCGCACTGGAAAGTGTCCGGCTGCCGGATTCCGTCAAGCAGATCGAAGCCAGCAACTGGGATCACGGCGCATTCTATAACTGCCCGGATCTGAAAGATGTATCCATCGGAACAGACATTGAATCCATTCATAAGGAAGCATTTCATACGAACGGCAGCGCGCTGGAAGTCACATTCCGGGAAGGCGTGACTGCAATTCCGGAAAACGCATTCAACGATCGCACAGAACTGGTAAAGGTTGTTCTGCCGAGCACGCTGACCTCTGTCGGCGCAACGGCATTTGCGAGCTGTACAAATCTGAGCACATGCCTGTTCCCGGATTCCATCGAGGAGATCGGTGAAAGCGCATTCTATAAAACCGCACTGACATCACTGACGCTGCCGGGCTGCACGCTCAATCAGGGCGCTTTCAGTGGCTGCGGATTACTGAAATCAATCACCATCAAGGAAGGCACGCTGAACATTCCTTCGGATTGTTTCAGCCATTGTACTGCCCTGGAAAGTGTCCGGCTGCCGGATTCCGTCAAGCAGATCGGAGCCAGCTACTGGGATCACGGCGCATTCTATAACTGCCCGGATCTGAAAAGCGTATCAATCGGAAAAGATATTGAGTACATCCATTCGGATGCATTCCGTACATGCGGCACCGCGCTGGATGTCACGTTCCGGGAAGGCGTAACGGCAATTCCTGAACACGGTTTTGACAATGCGCCCTTAACCGCGCTCGTTCTGCCGGAATCCCTGACAGATATCAGTGTATCTGCGATTTCGGCCTGTTCTTCATTACAGCAGATCACCATTATATCAAAGGATTGCGAGATTACAGATTCTGAAAGAACGATTCCTTCCGGAGCACGTATCTGCGGCAGAGAAGACAGCACGGCACAGGCGTATGCTGAAACGTACGGACGCATTTTCACAGTACTTGGGAATGAAGATATTATTATTGCCTACGGTAACTGCGTGACCGGTGTCAGCCTGACGCTGGACGGTAGACTCGGCGTCAATTTCTACGTAAGACTGGGCAGCCAGGCTGCAAAAGTGATACTGAACGGCACGGACGGTTCTGTGGAATACAGCGCTGACAAGCTGACTGCTGCAAGACAGTCTGACGGCAGCTACAAATTCACATACAACATCAATGCAACACAGGCAGGAGAGGCGATTTCCCTGACCGTCTGTGATGAAAGAGGCAGAACACTCGACATCTATAACAGCAGTTTTGAAAAGGATCCGGACAGAAAGATCGTATATTCCGTGAATGATTACATCGAAGATGCACCGAAATATGAGAACGATAAAAAACTGAAAGCAATGGTTCAGGCACTGGATCAGTACTGCAAGGCAGCAGAAAACTATTTCTGCCATACAGAACATATCCTGAATATTCCGGATGCAACGATCATCAAGACCAACGACTTCAACAAACAGTTCAAAATTGCTCTTGTGCTCAATTCCGGAACTGCACTGCGTATCTATTCCGATGCGGAAACCGCAGTTCGCATCAAGAACGAAACCGAGATTCCGCTGAAAGCAGTCAGGGAGAATGCCGCGGCGCAGTATTATGAAATTCCGGATATCAGCGCATTTGATCTGATGGAAAACGAAACGATCGTACTGGACGGCGTCACATACACGGTCTGTCCGACGGATTACTGTGCGCTGGCCCTTGCAAAGAATAACAGCAGTGAAGCTCTGCGCGCGGTGTGCAGCGCACTGTATTATTACGGTGCTGCAGCACAGGAATATCACAGCAATACCGAACAGTAAACGAAGAATCACACACTTTGAAGATAAGGCTGCGTACCCTCGGCGGTTACGCAGCCTTTTTGTCAAGAAAACCTCCGGCTCATCTGGTGGTCAAAAAAGCTTTAGCTATACGGAAGAACAGTTACTGTTTTATTGCTCACTTGTGAGTGGTGGTATGTGAAATGCAGTTGGCATATCTTTCACAGCCCTCTTAAGGGGCTGTGTCAGTAACAAGCCCTTATAGGGCTTTTCAAATCCGCCGTTCAACGGGTGGTTTTGATTATAGTGCTTTCCATTGATGCTGTCAAGTAGTGAAAACCTTTAGTTGAAATAATCGAAAATCTGGACACAGCCAGTAATTGACTTTCGCGGCGATGTGAGAACCTCTGTTTGAGGCGAGCTTTTAGCTGAGGAATTGCCGCGACTGGACGCAGGATCAGTGGCAGACTAAGTTTCAGGATATGAAGAATGCCGACTTGACATTGCCGGCTGATTCCGATATAATAGAATTATCCGAAAGTAGGTGAACCATGATGCTTATGAACCAGACACCGGACAAAACCGATCATATAGATATTCTGATCGAACAGTATCAGAAAGAAACGCACCGCGATTCCAGGAAACGCGATGTTTATTTTCCAGGGCTTTTTTCCGCACTGAATGCGTCCCCGACACCCGAACAAACACGCCTGATTGGCAACGAGGCAGCAAATATGATTGTTGCAAAGGATGCCTTTTTCGTTGAAAACCTGATGCGTAGCTGTGAAAGAGAAACTGACACTGTCAATCCTGATGTATGGAAACAATACTGTTCTCCGACTGGATACAGCGCGCTTCTGATCTGCGGAACAGTGCATCCGAACGGCTATCTTCGTGAAATCTGTCTGAAACGGATTGCTGACGAAAGATTTGTTTTGCAGTTTATTCTTCTACGGATGAATGACTGGGTTCCTGCTATCCGGCGAACAGCATGGAATATGGTGCAGCAGTATCTCCGGAATCTGCCGACACGGTCTGACATCGTTTATGCAATGCCTTTTGTGGAATATGTCCGACGCGGACAGCGTTGGCAGAGGGACGCGGAATTCTCAATCGATACATTGGATTCCATTCTGATGCAGATGCTGGCAGAAGCATGGAGCACCGTGCTGCACAGTCCGGTTTCCCTTCGCCGTTTGTGCTATAAGATGTTTCTGCTGCATTCGGAACCGGAATATCGAGATTTGATTCTATATTTCATCAGAAACGAACGTGATACGACGCAGCGCCTTGCCTTGGTACACGCGTATCTGTATCATACGGAATATCCCGTTTCAGACGAATTGCTTGAAGAATTCATGCATGACCCATACTGGCGCATCCGGCTGGATGCTTACGAATATCGCGTAAAGCATCAGGGTATCCGGGACGGTCTGGAAAAGCTTTTGTTATCGCCGTCCTATGCGATTCGTAGATTTGCTGCGAATAATCTGGAGAAAAACGGGTTTGATATGCGCAGCTACTGTCGGGAGCATCTGCCGGAGAGTATGTTTGCCCTCTCTGATTTCGGTGAGAAGGAAGATGCTGTCCGTATCCGTCCGTATCTGGAAACGCATCCGACGGAAACACTGATTGCACTGGTCCGGCTCGGTGTGGCTGACAGCAAAGAACTTCTCTGGAAAGCAATGCATGACAGCAACACCAGAATTGCGAAAACGGCGTATCGGCTGGCGCAAACGCAAATTCACTGCACTTACGATGAATTACTGCCGAAGATTCAAGCGGAATCTGAACCGATATGTCGATGGCGGCTAATCTGCCTTCTCGGACGGAATGTCGGGATAGAGTTGCTCCCGATTCTGATGTTGCTGGCGCGGGATTATACTCATATGTCTTCCGATATTTTCGATCTGTTCTGTTATATATGCAATTACTACCGGTCCGGCAATGACGTTATTACCGTGACGAAAGCCCGGAAAGCAGAGATCATAAAAGCACTGCATGATGCAGAAAGATTTCTTGAGCCGGAGCTTATAGATCATATCATCAGCTTGCTGCGGGAGAACCATGAGTAGGCATATATAAGAATCGCACCATACGATAGAAATGAGGGCACCTTTGCAGATCAAAGAACAGTAAGACGCCGTCGGTGTGCATCTGACATACTGGCGGCGTTCTTTCATTCTGTTTTATATGTGGCTTTGACACGAATGAGCGGTTCGGAAACCTCTGCCTCAATGAATTGAAATCTTTGTTCTGTGTTGATGAACTCATTTGTATGAGTGATGAGTTCGGTTTTACAAAAGAGATTTGCGTATTCAAGACGATTTACTTGAAACAGCATCTTTCCAAACGTGAAAAATCTTGCTTGCTTTCTGCATTTCTCTGTGCTATAATGAAGAAAAACGGACAATACAACTTTTCGGGGGAATGCGAAGGCTTATCATATAAAAGGGGAGGATTTCTTTAGATGAAACACAAATCTTTTCTGTGCAGGCTTACGGCTTCGGTGCTGTTGTGTTCACTGTGTCAGAACGGCCTGACTGCACCGGTCTTTGCTGCGGACGAACCGGCAGAGCTGCCCGCACGCTATGACCTGCGGGATGAAGGTGCCATGACTTCGGTCAAAAGCCAGTATCACGGCACATGTGTCCTGTTTGCGTGCTTTGCGGCGATCGAATCCAATATGATCAAAAAAGGTCTGGCGGATTCCTCGCTTGATTTGGCAGAGCAGCATTTTTCCTGGTTTACCCACGGCAAGGGCGGCCCGGACGATCCGGATGACCCGCTTGCAGGCGATTGGGAACAGGATGGCCTGAACTGTTTTACGCACGGCACAAGCTACTGGAAGCTGACCGGTACCCTGGCATCATGGACAGGTGTGGTTCCGGCCTCTCAGATCCCGGACTGTGAACAGTTCGTTGAGATTGACGAATCCCTGCGCTATGCTGATATTGCACATTTGCAGAACGCACGGTTATTTGATATGGAAGATACGGATGACATCAAGCGGGCTATCATGGAAAGGGGCGGAATGCATATCGGCTATTTCAGCATCGGAAAGCCGGAGCATTATTCCGAATACGGCGGGTATTATCAGTCCGATCTGAAGGGTACCGATGATGACGATCCCTCCAAACTCGACGGCGGCGGCCATGCGGTCTGCCTCTGCGGCTGGGATGACAATTTCCCGAAAGAGTATTTTGTGGAAACGCCGCCCGGTGACGGCGCATGGATCTGCAAAAACAGCTGGGGACCGAATACCACTGCGGGTGTTGACGGCTACACGTACATATCCTATTACGACCGCTCTCTCAGCAACCCGGTGCAGTTTGACATGGAGCCCGCGGATAATTATGATAATATTTATCAGCGGTGCGGCAGTATGCGTGCTGCATATACGGTATCAAACCGCGGCTGGGTGTATTCTAATATCTATACCGCAAAAAAAGACGAAAATCTGACTGCGGTTTCGATTGTCACACATGAAGCGGATTTGCCCTATGAAATCAGTATCTATGCGCTCAGGGACGGCTACGAAAACCCGCGGGACGGTGAGCTGCTTGCACAGATCAGCGGCACGGAGCATTACGCCGGATATCATACCTATCCGCTGAACACTTCCTGTACGGTCACTTCCGGGCAGACGTTTTCAGCCGTTGTCAAGACCGGCATTCATCCCTCTACGACAATCTTTATGGACAAAAATCCGGATCATTCCGGAACGTCCTACTATCTTGTTTATGATGAGAACGGGGAATCATCATGGAATGATTCGACTGCAAAAGATAATCACGGAAATGTCCTTGTCAAGCTGTTCACCAAAGATGGCACTGCCGTCAATGAACAGAATTATCCGGATGTTTTTTACCTGAAAGCAGCTTCGGCACAGTATGATCAAAACGGTGATTTTGTTATCACGGACAAGGAACGCGCAGAAGCCGAGCCATTCATCTGCGGCGATCTGAACCGTGACGGCATAGTTAATGCTGTTGATCTTTCACTGCTGAAACAGGTATTGCTCGGCAGTGAACGGACAGATATCTGCATGATTGCCGGGGACTGGAACGGGGACGAGGCAATCAATGCAGAGGATGCAAAAGGAATCCTGAATTACCTGATAATATAATGCGAAAAAGTCCTGCTTTCGCTGGACTTTTTCGATAGGTTGGTATATTAGGATTGCCGGGAGCATTACGCATGAAAAAAGGAGGAATATGATGTCGGATTTCAGCGAAAGAATCACCAAAGTGACTAGCTTGCAAATCATCATGCTGCAATTCTCGAAAACGGTATAGATGCGGAACAGTACTTGACGGAGTTATTCCCACACCCGGCTAGAACGATCCTATTTTCATTTGATACATGATATTCATTCAGGCTCACCTCGCGGTGAGCCCGATGCTTTACCATGGGACATTGATATCACCGCGTTAGCCGATGAGAAGTAGCGCGTATTGCGGAACTGAAGCCGGTTCTCGCGATGAGTGCTGAAGTAGCGGGACTTGAGATCCGGAACAATGAGCTTGTGCGTTATACAGGAAATGCAGAGGTGCTGGACTTTTATAAAAACGTCAATGCGTATTTCACAAAGATCGGATACCGGACGTTTTATCGCTGTCAGTCACTGCGAGTCATTGTTCTGCCGGCGACATGCCACTGGATCGATCCAACTTTAAAGATAGAGCAGGGGGGACGCTGATGTCTCCCTGATCTGTATTTTTTCTATCATATTAACCTGATTCCGCAAAACTCAAAATGATTCAGCTTCCCTGAAAAGGTACAAATCATACCATATTCTCAAAGAAAAATCAAGGCGATAATGTGAAATGAAAAATCGAATTCGCCGCAAATGCGGCGGAGATTGTAATAAGTATGTCAGGATCCTTGTATTCCAAGGTTATCAAGTTTCGATTTCAGCAGCATAATTACCGTGGATATCTGAAAGAACATAATGCATCTGTTTTCACCACCGGTTCAGAGGAAATACGGGATCCCGTATTCCTTTATTTTTTTCAGTTCTTTGTCCGGCATCAGGAAAGAACCCTTATAGGTTTTGGATTCAGACCAATAGTTGGTTTTCGTACAAAGGATGCCGCCCTCTGTGCGTTCGAAATCGTAGGCAAAAACATCCGGATTCGTGATTCGGTTCGGCATCATTTGCCGCAGGAAAGGTGCTTCGATCCTGCCGGCAGAGTCGAAATCCTTGAAGAGGTCAGCATGGATCAATCTCCCGTCTTCATACTGATAATATTCACCGCTGATGATGACGCCGCCTGTAAGACATCCGTTCCCGCCGAAGGACTCGACGCTGACCGGTCTTCCGTCCGCGTCAAATTCAGTCCACTCCATCGAACTGAATGTCAAAAACGGCTTTCTCCCGGGAAAATACTCCGCGTGATAATCCACCAGAAGCTGGTCGGAGATGCGGATCGTGATATAACGCCGCTTTTCATCCATTCGGAACTCGAAATGATGCATACTCCCGTCCTCATTGAAATATGCAGTCACATAAGACGCTTCATTTGCACCCTGCGGCAGCTTTTTGTAAAATCTGGGACACAGCGCTTTTTTTGCGTCAAAATGCTGAAGGATGCGGTGGCTGCACAGATTGGAGGAAAGGCACGGATCCGGAATTTTAGCATATCGTACCAAACAGCCTTCCTGTGAAATGTCTGGTTCATACGGTTCGATATAGGTGTTGCGAAGGTCTTTATATTTTTGAAGCATGGCGTTTTTATCAAACTCCACAGCGATTCTCCTTTCGTCAAGGTGTTTGTCTTACGGTCAGGGGGCTACTGACAGGGCTCAACAGATGACCGTCGCGATATATTCCGTGTTGTTTTCAGTCATGATACCCGGATCAGAAACAGACAGCGTTCCGCCGGTGATCAGCATAAAATGACACAGCGCGATGCCCATATCAATTTTTTGCATATCACCCGTTTTTTCACCGGAATACCCCTTGTTGTGCTTTTCATAGAAATGAAACGCGCTGCCGCATTTCACAATTCGCCATGGCTGTTTGTTGACTGCAGAAGGTGCCAGCCGGACGGCTTCCAGTGCATTCCGGATACGGTCGCTGTCCGGATGCAGTACCGTTGAAAAATCATGCTCAAAGAACAGCTCCTCCGCCGGTTTCCTTTGATCCGCCTTCACGCCCAGACGCATAGCGGTTTCTTTCAATGACATTTTCTTTGCTGGGTATCCGAGCGGACTGACACAGTACATCCGTTCATCACGCCCAAGCTGTACGGCAGATTCAAATGCCGCCCGCTTGATTGTGCCGCCGATCCATGTTGTTCCGATGCCCAGCGAGCGCGCATACAGCACAAAGCGCTCAAATGAATAGCCGAATGCCTCTTCACTGTGCGGAACTGTTTTCACTTTTGCCACCGCATACATGGTTTCTCCGGTAATTACCGGACTGGATAACCCGTATTTCTCTTTTTCCAGCAGAAGAAACTCGACAGGGATTTCATAGGGATTTGCGATCGTTTTGATATACGCATTCAGTTTTTTAAGATGCTCTGACGAGAGCAGTTGCCCGTCAAATGTGCGCACGCTTCGTCTTTCTTTGATCAGCTTCAGATCGTCCATTTCCTGTTCCTCCGTATCATGCATAAGGATTTAATGTCCAGCCATGATCCCCGTGATAGATCATCAGCTTTGTCATTCCGCCGTCTATACAGATATTCTCGCCCGTAATGAATCCGGTTCTCTCCGAACAGAGGAACAGCACCATATTCGCAATATCGGCAGGAGTTCCGACACGTCCGCATGGCTGTTGTACAGCATCTGCTCCGGTATAATCATTTTCACTTGTGTTTATCCAGCCGGGCGAAATCGAATTGACACGAACCTTTCCGGAAAGGCTGACCGCCAGTGCGTGTGTCAGTGCCGCGATGCCTCCTTTGGCTGCGGTATAGCTTTCGGTCTGAGGCTGGCTCATCCGGTCGCGTGATGATGAAATGTTGATGATGGAACCGCCTTCACGAAAATACGGTACAAACAGCTTTGCAAGATAAAACGGAGCCGTTACACCGACCGCCATTGCATACTGGAATTCATCATAGCTGCAATCCCGGATGCCTTTCATCAACGGCAGCGCGTTGTTGATGAGATAATCAATATGTCCGTGCTGTGCGATTACGCTATTAGCAAACTGTTCCAGTGTTTCACGGTCAGAGATGTCTCCGACAAAATGATCTCCTTCTGCTTTGTCGATCACGCAGATGCAAGCACCCTGCTTACGGAACTCTTCCGCAATGCATTTGCCGATGCCGTTTGCGCCTCCTGTGATAACAGCGACCTTTCCGGTAAATTCATTCATATATGCACCTCCTGTTCGGGTTCTTTACTGAAATTATATCATGAATATATATGCTGCGTCAACTATAAATTCAATTAAATGCTTTACACTCTCATCTCTCAGGAGAAAAACTTGACATATGCGGGTTTTATAGATATAATATAGGTACTGTGCTGCATCAAATATTTCAGGCACAAAAAAGGAGGTCATTCCATGCGCCATTTTTTTAAACGGATTCTGAGCGTAACAGCAGCTGCTGCACTGATGTTCTGTTCACAGTCACAAAACGCTCCTTCTTTCCTTCACTTAGCATTCAGCCCTGCGTTCACTGCAAGTGCGGCTGAAACAAGCGGTGTTTGCGGCGCTAATGTCCGCTGGGCATATGATGAAGCGACGAACACGCTGACGATTTCAGGCAAAGGTCCGATGTATGATTTTGAACCGACTTTTGAGCCGATCGTTCCGATTCCGTGGGGCGGATTCAGTAAAAACATAAAAAAGATCGTAATCGGCAGTGGTATCACCACGATTGGTAAAGCTGCTTTCGAGGATTGTGGTTCAGTGACAGAAGTCTATATACCTGACGGTGTTACAAGTATTGGCTGGAATTCGTTCACTTTTTGTTACGCCTTGACTTCGGTCCGCCTTCCGCAGACCTTGACATCGATCGACAACAATGCGTTCACTTATTGCAGACACCTGACGGAAATCGTCATTCCGGACAGTGTGTCGAATATTGGTCCTAATGCGTTTGAGGAGTGTACAAGTCTGAAAAGCGTCAAGCTTCCGGCGTCGCTTGAGTACATCTTTGCTACATGCTTTCGGAACTGTCCGCTCACGCAGATCTCAATTCCGTCTAAGGTTCGCGTCATCGGTGAAAAAGCGTTTGAAGGCTGTCTGCTGACTGCGGTGACCGTGCCGGCGAGTGTGGAAAAGATCTACCAGACCGCAATTCCCTGTTCAACGCTGAGAGATGTCACGATTCTGAATCCTTCATGTGAGATCGTGAATGATGAGCGAACCTTTTACAGTGCTGCAACGATCCACGGATATGCCGGTTCTACCGCCGAAGCTTATGCAAAGAAATATAGCCGCAGATTCGTTGCACTTCCACCGCCTGCGACAACAACAACTACTACAACGACAACCACAACTACAACAACCACTACCACTACAACGACAACTACCACAACTACAACAACCACTACCACTACAACGACAACTACTACAACTACCACAACCACTACGACCACAACCACTCCTGCTCCTGTGCCTGCGCTCCAGCGCGGTGATGTGAGCGGTGACGGTGCAGTAAGTGTTGAGGATGCGCAGCTGACGCTCAAAACCTACGTCGAGCGCTTAGCCGGCTTTCATATGAAACTGAATGCTGATCAGATCAAGGCGGCGGATGTTGACGGAAACGGGGAGATCAGTGTTGAAGATGCCCAGTGGATTCTGAAGTATTATACGGAGAGAAACGTGGCGTTGAAAAATATTACATGGGATGATATCCTTGACAGAAAAGTATTGGCTTTCCCGCGATTGCTCCATAACTTGCTGCATTAAAACCAGGGGTGACAATAGTTATTGATAGACGAGGCGGCTGTGATGCCGCCTCTTTCCTGTACTTAGCCCCCTGCCGAGCCGGAGAGTTCTAAGTACCCAAAACCGCATGATTCGATTCAGACGGCTTTTAGTTTATATAAATTCTCGTTTCATTAAAAACAGTTCAATGCTCTGTCTGATTACAGGCGACTGGAACGAGGGCGATGCAATGAATGCGGGAAGATGTTAAGGGAATCCTTGATTTCCTGCTGCGAAAGGAATCATAACGAAAGGAGCAGCCGTAATTGAGAACCTGCAATTTGATTTTGGAACGCAGAACGAATTGCTAGTTATAATTTTTTTGCCAGCAAGTTTATTTGCTTTACTTTTCTGCTCGTTTATGATAATAATAAAACACGGAATACCGTGCAATATCAATCGGAGGTAAACGAATGAAGGTATTAAAGAATATCGGCGTGATGGCACTGTCTATTTTTGTATTTCTTTTTGGTCAGTTAGTCCAGGGATTACTCATGGGGGTGTTTTCTGATTATTACTTAAAACTGATCATCCCTTGTATTGCAAGAATTATTGTTACGGTTTTACTTGCATGGATCGTATCCGCAAAGGTACTGAAACTCACACCGGATGAGCTGGGGCTCAAATATAAGAAATTTGATCCTAAGCTTGGAATTTTCTCTGTTGTGTTGCCGCTTGCGGTTCTTGTATTCTATGCGTTTGTGTTGCCGGGGAATCCATATGTAGCGCATGAAGGAATGCTTGGCAGAGCTGTGGTAACGGCCATTTTTGCAGAGGGCATTTCAGCCGGTATCACGGAAGAACTGGTATTCCGAGGAATGATCTTCCGTTATATGAAGAAAACCCTAGGTGTAAAGCCCGCAGTGATCATTCCGGCAGTATTGTTTGCCAGTGTACATATCATGAATATGAAAAGCTTTGATCTTACCGACCTGATCCTTCTTATTCTTGCCGGATCGTCTGTTGCTGTTATGTTTACCTTTATGGCATTGGAATCTGGTTCGATCTATCCGGGAGCTTTGGCGCATACATTATGGAATTCGCTGATTATCGGAGGACTTTTCGGAATTGGCAGAATCGTAAACGGAGCAGAAAATGATTCATATATCATAATACCTGTGGAATCGGAAAGCAAGCTGCTCACAGGCGGAAATTTTGGCGTGGAAGCTGCTCTTCCCGGCATAATTGGTTATGTTATCATATCGCTTCTTCTCTTTTTTATGATCAGAACGAAAGAAAAAATGCTTCAGGACACACCCGAAGCATAACCCCCATTCTGAATTTAACATGACTAAATGCAGATGTTTTCTTTGCAAATACGAAAAAAGTCCAGCTTCCGCTGGACTTTTTCGATAGAATGTTTTGTCAGCACTGCTCAGAATATTACAGATTATCCTGCGAAATCTCCTTAGTGGCCGCCGCACACCGCCGCAGCAGCGTCAGATCTTTTGCATTCAGAATGCCGTCAGCATCCATATCACCGGCTGCCAGGCTGACAGGTTCGTTTTCGATTTTGCAGAGGAGCCAGTCTGTGAGCAGAGTTACATCTATTGCATCGCAGATGCCGTCTGCATTGAGGTCGCCCGCTTTCGGACGCATTTCATCCTTGATGACCGCAAGAAGCGAGTACTCGCCTTCGGCATCCTGCGCAAGCTGCCAGATCATTACACCGCCGTAATTCTTTGCATAATTGCATTTGACACGGACGGTCGATGCACCGTTATAGGCAACGCCATCGTAGACATCCCGGTCATAGTTTGCAGGATCAGCAGCGATCAGCTGGGCAAAGGTTTTGAAATAACTGCGGTCGAGCTGACCGTCAGCGGTATATCCTCTGCCGTAGAACGGGATGCCTAGTACGAGCTTTTCAGGCGGAACCTGTTTCTCCTGTGCGATATACTTCATCTGCTTCTGTCCGAATTCAAGTGTCGTATGCGAAACGGAACTGGAATCGTCCGCGTATGCCATGACGGTGACAAAGTCAAAGAGCGCAAAAGTTTCCGGCGAGACTTTCTTTGCCGTCCATTCCGCAGTTGCGGTTGAAAGCTCCAGTCCGTTTGCGTCACATTCCGTCCGCAGCGCCGAGATCCAGTCGCCGTAATAGTTCCATACAGCATCTGTCGAACCTCGTTCAATGTCCAGATCAATACCGTCGAAGCCGAATTTCTGACAATATGCTATGAGATTTTCGTTCAGCCGCGTGATATTCTCCGGGGTGTCGATCAGCGATGCGAAGGTGATCGAAGTGGCCGTCGTTGCAACAGACGGCATTACTTTCACATTGTACGCATGTGCGGTATTGACGATCGCTTGCAGCGTGTCATCCGGGATATTGCATGAGATTTGGCTGTTTTCGTCAGGATTGCAGAACGCGATATCGAGATGCGTCAGCGCAGAATAATCAATTTTCGTATAGTATTGATACGACCAGTCCGGCAGATATCCGACGACTCTGTATGGCACATCTGTTCTGCCGGTTTCTGCGGAAGCAGCCATCGCTGTGCCGAGAAGCAAAAAAGCGGACAGAACCGAAGTTTCCAACCGATACAGCTTGTGCATGGTGCATGCCTCCATTCATGGAAAATCCGTTCAATTTACCGTTTTTCTCCGTTGACAAGTACGACGTTGAGCATTTCCACTTCAATTATTTGCCAGACACCTTCGATTACATATGTTTCATGTTCCAGATAATCATTCAGTGCGTTGCGGTCTGAAAAATCAACAATCAGGACAGAACCCTTCATCTTGCCTGAATCGTCCAGCAAACCGCCTGCGCAGATAATCTGTTTCCCCAGAGCTTTCATTCCTTCCAGATGTCGCGGACGGACCTCCATCCGCTTTTCCAGCATTCCTTCACCGTCATAGGCTTTGATTAAAAACTGCATAATTTTACTCCTTTTTCATTTTTGGCTTTCATCTTTCCTAACTGAATCCCAAGTATATACAGAAAGCAGGGCAATCACCCTGCTTTTATTATAATTCCTGATTGAATGAATGTCAAGCATATTTATTGGATATACGGCTGAACCAGAGTACTTGCTTTCTGCATTTCTCTGTGCTATAATGAAGAAAAAACGGACAATACAACTTTTCGGGGTAATGCTAAGGCTCATCAAAAAAAAGGGGAGGATTCACGCTATGAAACACACATTTTTTCTGCGCAAACTGACAGCCGCCGTGTTGTCCTGCACGCTCTGCTGTACCGGTATGACGTTTCCTGTATTATCGGCAGATGAAACAGCAGAACTGCCCGCTCGCTTTGACTGGCGGGAAGAAGCACCGGAGATTCTGACGCCGGTGAAATCGCAGATCGGCGCCACCTGCTGGGCGTATGCACTGATCGGCTGTGCGGAGTCCAACCTTATCAAAAAAGGACTTGCTGACAGCAGTCTTGATCTTTCAGAATCGCATCTGATCTGGTTTTGCAGCGGACAGCCTGCGCCAACTGACCCGGATGATCCATGTTATGGCAGTGTCCCGATTCTTTTGGGAACGAAAGCCTATACGACGATACCAGGCAGGGGCGGTTATGATTCGACGGCTGCCTGTCTTGCAGGCTGGCAGGGCGTTGTTTATGAAAGCGACGCCGCTCCGCATTCTGCTCAAGAACCTCTTGACGAATCCCTGCGCTATCACTCTATCGCGCACTTGCAAAATATTGATTGTTTTGATGTGTCGGATCCTCAGAATATCAGAACACAGCTTATGAACAGAGGCCCGCTGCTCTGTGGATTTTATAGCAGTTACCAACATCCGCTCTCAGAACAAGCCGGATATTACTTCCCGGATTTTTCCATAGAAGAACAAAAAGAAGGAAAGTATTCGGGCGGCTGGCATGACGTGGTTCTGGTCGGCTGGGATGACAATTATCCGAAAGAGAATTTCACACACGAACCACCCGGAGACGGTGCATGGATCATCCGGAACAGTTATGGAGAAGATTATCAGAATACCGATCATGGCTATTTTTATATTAGCTATTATGAACCGTCGCTCAGTTATAATTGCATGGTTCATTATGACTTTGAGCCTGTCACCAATTACGGCAATGTGTATCATTACAACAGTTCACAGATCGCAACAAGGATACATACAACAAAAGATGATATGGGATTTGCAACTGCAAACGTATTTGAAGCCGAAAAGTCCGAAAAAATCGCGGCTGTCGGATTCTTTTACGACTGTCCGAATGAAGAATACGAAATATCGGTCTATGCACTGGAACCAGGCTTTATGAATCCCAAGGACGGTACACTGATCGAAACGGTCAGCGTAATAGCAGAATATAAGGGGTTTCATACGGTGAAGCTGCCGCAAAGCTATGCTGTTGATCAGGGACAGAGCTATTCTGTTGTGATAAAGACACCGCCGAAAAAAGACGATAGCTTCTATTTGGATTCTTATTGTTACCGGGAAGGTGTTTCTTACTATGCCTATTACACTGCCGGAAACGGAGAAAAACTGTTCTGGACAGACTGCTATGACATAGGCTATGGTGATGTATGCATCCATGTATATACGGAATACGAAGGTGAAACGGAGCAGCTTATCCGCGGTGATCTGAACCGCGACGGCATAGTGAATGCCGTTGATCTTTCGCTGGTGAAACAGGGACTGATCGATAGTGAGCGGATAGATATTGACCGGAAGGCAGCTGACTGGAACGGCGACAGCGTGATCAGCGCCGAGGATGCACACGGTTTGCTGAACTTTTTGCTGACAGCCTCTGAACTGTGAGCTGAAAAGTTTTCTGCGGCACTTCCCGGAGTTGAGGTCACAGAGTCAGCGGGGATCAGGTGCTGCAAAAAGAGGCAGTCAACGGGCAGGATTACGCGCTGACGCTTGATCCGTGAAAAAGTGAAGCAGTTTAGGAATGAATAGAATCTCACATACCAAGGGTCAGAATGTTGTACATTATTATATTCTACAAATCAGAGGGAGCCGTTTGGCTCCCTTTTTCCGTAATCATGCTCGTGTCCGATATATTGGGGTTTAGCCTGTTTCCATATAAGTTAAATACGCATAGAACTACGAATTTACGTTGCATTGTTTCCTTTCAGTTAGCGACGTTTCCATGTCTGCGTACAGTTAAAGACTTATTAAGAATTTCCGTGCTATAATCAGAGCATAGAGAACCCAAATATATGAAATGAGGTACGCGATATGTTCTGGCGAATACTCAAAAAAGACCTGAAGCGCAAGAAAACGATGAATGTGATCCTGCTGCTGTTTGTCATTCTGTGTGCAATGTTTGCATCTGCGGCAGTCAATAACATCATTGCCGTGACCGGTGGCATAGATTATTATTTTCGTGCTGCTGATGTCCCTGATCTGGTTGTCAATCTGCTGACGGATGATACGGATGCAGAGGAAAAGATCAGAGCGCAGTCATCTGTATCAACAGTGAAAAGCGACCATGTGCTAAGCGTGATCAGCTCAAAGAACTTTTCATTTCAGGGAAAAGAGCTTGAAAACTTTTTTAATCCGGCTGGTCTGATTTCTGATTCGGAAATGGGAATCAATTACTTTGACGAGGAAAACCATATCATACGCAAGCTGGAACCAGGCTGCTTTTATGCGAATGCAACTTTTTTGCAGGATACCGACATCAAAGCTGGTGATGAGGTTGTGCTGAAAATTGGTGACACCAAACGCACACTGAAATTCATGGGGCGTATGAAAGGTGCAATCATCAGTAAACAGAAAATGTCAAGTCCTTTTTTGCTTCTGAACGCAGCTGACTTTGATGCTTTTGATAAGGAAGAAGCAGTGCATTATAATGAAATGAAGAGGCTGTTTATTCATACATCTGACACTGAGACAATTCAGAATATTGCCAAGGAATATGAAAATGTCAGCGTTACCACGAAAAAAGAATACAGAGATATCTATCTGTACGACATTATTGCTGCATATATCATGATGATTATCAGTGTTGCACTGATGATTACGGCTTTTGTTGTTCTGCGGTTCACGATTGGTTTCACAATCAGTGAAGAATTCCGCGAGATCGGCGTGATGAAAGCAGTCGGTATCAATAACGACAGCGTCCGCGGGTTGTATATCGTCAAATATCTGGCAATTGCAGTGATTGGTTCTGCAATCGGCTTTGCAGGCTCTGTTCCGCTCGGAAATATCATGATGAAAACCGTATCGGAAAACATGGTGCTGGGTAATGACAACAGTTACCTAATGGGACTGTTCAGTGCAGCTGCGGTTGTTTCGATCATTCTGCTTTTTTGTTACGGCTGCACAAGAAAAGTCAACAAGCTTTCTCCGATTGACGCCGTGCGCAGCGGTCAGACCGGTGAACGCTTTGGAAAAAAGAGTGTGCTGCATCTGGGAAAATCCAGATTGCCTTCTACCGGTTTCCTGTCACTGAATGATGTCCTGAGTGCGCCGAAACAGTTCGGTACTGTGACCGCGATTCTTTCACTTTGTATCCTGATGATTACTCTGATGTCAAACTTTGCGCTGACGCTGAAAAGTGAAAAGATTCTCTGGCTGTTCGATGTGCCGACCTGTGAAGCACATATTATGGATATGGATTTCTTCAAGGATGTATTTGTCGATCAAAGCAATGCAGAAACGCTCATCGCCGATACGGAAAAGATGCTAGCGGACAACGGTATGCCTGCGAAATGTACGATGACGCTGGGGTTGCGGAGTGAGGCTGCACACGCGGACAAAACAGCGAAAATCTCTTTTCAGATCATACGGGGAGAAACATCAGATACACTCCGGATGGATGAGGGCTATGCGCCGCAGAAGCCGGACGAGATTGCGATGACAGTCAGCGCGCTTGATGATCTGGGTGCGAAAATCGGCGACAGGATCACCGCTGTGGTCGGTGATCGGGAATGTGAGTTTATCATTACAGGCAGATATTCAACTTTCGGCAGTCATGCAGCATTTCTGCATCAGGATTTCGATCTCGAAGGTGTAACGATCAAGGGCTTAATGGGCTTGCAGATTCACTTTGACGGAAATCCCGACAAAGAAACTGTGAACAAAAATGTTGAGGTAATCAAAGAGCTGACCGGAACCGATAAGGTTTACAATACAACTGACTTCATCAATTCGATGACCGGCATATCTGATACGCTGAACGCGATAAAAAAACTGATGATGATTCTTACGGTGATCGTTACAGCAATGATCGCTGTCCTGATGGAACGCTCGTTTATATCGAAGGAAAAGAGCGAAATCGCACTGATGAAAGCGGTCGGCATCTCAAACGGCAGTATCATTTCCCAGCATACACTGCGCTTTGTGATCGTATCTGTGTTCGCATGTATACTTGCGCTTGCTGCACTGATGCCGCTCAGCAATTTTATGATGAACAAGATTTGTCTGCTGATCGGTGATGTTTCGGGTATCAGGTGTGCAATGGATCCTGTGGAGGTTTTTGCAGTCAGTCCTGCAATTGTGATCGGCGTAGCGCTGATCGGAACCATGCTCACCGCGATGTATACGAAAACCATCCATGCAAGCGATACTGCTTCGATTGAATAAGGAGGAACTCAGAATGAATACGGTTTTACAGACAAAGGGTCTGTGCAAGACCTATATCGTCAATAAGCATCAGAACAATGTGCTGAAAAATATTGATCTGACGATTCAGGAAGGAGAAATGGTGGCGGTCATGGGGCCGAGCGGTTCCGGCAAATCGACGCTGCTTTATTGTGTTTCCGGCATGGACAGAGTGACCGCCGGTGAGGTCGTTTTCAACGGAAAGGAAACCGCGAAGCTGCGTGATAAGGAATTGGCGCAGCTCCGACTTGATGAAATGGGCTTTATTTTCCAGCAGATGTATATGATGAAGAATCTCTCCGTATTAGATAATATTATTCTGCCGGCGGTAAAGTCAAAGAAGAATCATGAAACCCGAAGACAGACAGAAGAACGCGGGCGTGCGCTGATGCAGCGGCTCGGTATTGCGGATGTGGGAGGCAATGATATCAATGAGGTGTCCGGCGGCCAGCTCCAGAGAGCCTGCATCTGCCGCAGTATGATCAATCGTCCCAAAATGATCTTTGCAGACGAGCCGACCGGTGCGTTGAATCGAGCAAGCTCCAATGAAGTCATGAATGAACTGCTTTCTCTCAACCGTGACGGAACGACAGTGATGTGCGTGACGCATGATCCGAAGGTCGCAGCAAAATGCAGCAGGGTGCTGTATATCGTGGACGGCAGCATTGTCGGCGAAAAGAAAATGGGACATTTCAGCGGCGGTGAAAAGGAAATGCGTGACCGCGAACGCGAGCTGAATAACTGGCTCATGGAACAGGGCTGGTGACAAAACAGGCAAGAGGTTGGATTTTGTTCTGACCTCTTGCCTTATTGCAGCAGATATGGTAAAATAGAAGCAGGTGGTGATCTAATGACTGATATTCTGATAGTGGAAGATGACAGAGAGCTTGCGGATCTGCTGACGGATTTTCTGCGGGACGAAGGTTATACTGTTTCAACTGTTGAAAGCGGCGAGCGCGCGATTCAGCTTTTTGACAGATACGGGGCAAGACTTGTCGTACTGGATATCAATTTGCCTGATGTGAACGGATTTGCCGTTTGCTCAAAACTGCGCGAAAAAGCAGATACGCCGATTCTGATCGTCAGCGCAAGGACAGATAAAGAGGATAAACTGAACGGCCTTGACCTCGGCGCGGATGATTATATCGAAAAGCCATATGATATTGACATCCTGATTGCAAAAATCAAGGGCATTTTCAAGCGGCGCTATCAGCGGAGTGTCCTGTCAGCAGACGGCGTAATGCTGAATCTGGCGAATAAAACCGCAGAGATCGACGGCAAACCAGTGGAACTGACCGCAAAGGAATTTGATCTGCTGGCGCTGCTCATCGAAAATCAGGGAAAGGCACTCAAAAAAGAGTATCTGTTCAGCACGGTCTGGGGCAGTGACAGCGAATCGGAACTGCAAACGCTCCATGTTCACATTAACCGGCTGCGCCAGAAGCTCGGGGAAGATCCCAAAAATGCGAAGCGCCTGCTGACCGTCTGGGGCGTGGGGTATAAGTTCGTATGAGTGCGTTCAAGCGACTTTGTATTGCTGCAATCACTGTGTTTCTGATACTGATTGCTGTGCTGAACATCGTTCTGATCAGGCAGAAAGAAGAAAGCGAAGGCATTTACCGTGTTGAGGCGAAACGTCTTGCGGATGAAATTGAGGAAACCGGCAGCTATGATCTTGCCGGTTATCCCCATTTGCTCGGCGTGTATTCCGGCGATGATCTTTACCGGAGTGATGAGCATTATCTGATTATCGAGGCAGGCGGCACGCTCTATCGCGTCGAATATACAGCAGGGGAGAGCCGATACACACTTTTGACTGTCAACTGTATTGCGGCTGCGCTGTTTCTGCTGTTGATCGGACTGCTTCTGTATCTCTGGAGGCATGTCATTGCGCCGTTCGGCCGACTGAATGATGTTCCGCAGGAGCTTGCAAGGGGCAATCTCGCAGTCCCGATCCAGGAAGAAAAGAGCCGCTTCTTCGGAAAATTTTCATGGGGCGTCAATCTGCTGCGTGAAAAAATCGAGAACGACAGGCAAAAGGAGCTTTCCATGCAGCGTGACAAAAAGCTGCTTTTGCTTTCGCTTTCCCATGACATCAAAACGCCGCTGTCCGCGATCAAGCTGAATGCGAAAGCACTTGCCAAAGGCTTGTATAAAGATGAAGAAAAGCGCCGCAGTGCAGCAGAGAGCATCAATACCCGCGCTGATGAGATCGAGCATTTTGTCAGCGAGATCACGAAAGCTGCAAGTGAGGATTTCATGAATTTTGAGGTTACAATGAGCGAAGTGTTCCTCAGTCAGATCATTGCAAAGCTGAATGCGCGGTATGCACCGCAGCTTGCCATGTCCGGCACAGAATTTACAACCCAGCAATATGATGACTGCATCCTGTCCTGTGATCCGGACCGGCTTGCAGAATGTCTGCAAAATCTGATCGAGAACGCAATCAAATACGGCGACGGTCAGCGGATTTCGCTTGAATTTGACAAAATGGACGGCTGCGAGCTGATCACAGTCTCAAATACAGGCTGTACGCTGGATGAAAAGGAACTGCCGCAGATATTTGAGAGTTTTCACCGCGGCAATAATGCGGGCAAAGTGCAGGGCAATGGGCTTGGACTGTTCATCTGCAAGCGCCTGATGTCACTTATGGGCGGAGAGGTCTTTTCTGATATCCAGGACGAATGTTTTCGTGTTACATTGGTTGCAAGGTTGGCATAAATTTGCAACCAACAAATGAAACATCTAAGGAATGAGAACAATCGACAAAGAAAAGGGCAGGCTATTGTGCGTGATTTGGGCATACATACAAAATTGTCAGCATATAGTAAAACTGAGGGAGCCAAACGGCTCCCTCTGACTATAAATAATTGCATAGGTGTACGGTAGGTGTATTTTTTTTTAAACATAGAGAACCACTTGTTAAAAGCGAATGCTTTTAGGAATTACGTATCTACGAGGCTTTTTGATTGGCTAAAGACTTCGATTTTGATACAATGCACCCTCTGAACGATCAGGGGATGCATTATCTTTAACTATTATACAATATAATTCTTTAAAAGTCAAATCGACTGACGATGAACAAAGCTATAAATTTCACCTCAAAGCAAAATAGCCGTTTTTTATTATCGCTTATTTATCTGCAAAACAAAATTATCGAGTAAAGTATGATGAAAACAAATCCTAAAACCTGATGCCCGGCATTGCCGGGCATCAGAATTCTATATGCGTGGTTGTCTTCTCTTGTTTATGACTCCGTCTTCCATTCCATAATATAACCGTAATCTTTCAGATAGTATTGCGGGAGAATGGTTTTGAGCGGTTCATGCTGTACTTTCCATAGACCGAATTCGGGATCATCCGGGCCGCTGCCGCGATACAGATATACAAAATCTCCTGAAATACTATTGGATTCAAATACGTAATCATTCGTAAAATGAACATACGGGTCAGGATTTCTGACGGATCCGTCCTTAATTGCCCAATATAGTTCCGTAGTCTCTATTTTCGCGATATTTCCGCCCGTGACATAGGCCTCTTTTTCGCCGTATACCAAAAGCTGTTCAAGTGCGCCTTGTTCATCTGCTGATTCGATGCTGACAGGATATGGATTTTGTCTGAACAGAACGCTCCACCATTTGGCATTTCCGGAACTTGCGTGATCATAAATCGCATAAATATGTCCGCGATATCGCATCCAGGCTTTCGGCAGCCGTCCGAAACCGGTCGCCTTCATAAAATCATCGAGATGGTCTTTGAAGACTTCCGGAGTGCTGTCATCCGGTACTGCTGTTTCATCTGAGGCATCATCAGTCTCGTTATCGAAAACAGCCTGATATGCGACGATATCCGCTGAATCATCTTCCGCACATAATGTCAGAGTGTTCAGGTCAACAGTTTGCTGTGCACTTACCTTCAGATCGAATATTTCCTTTCCTTTATATTTCTCGTCAACCCACCAACCATATCTGACAGAATATTCTCCAGGCGGCACTACCACACAAAATGAGCCATTTGCACCGGTCTGTCCAAAATACCTTTTTCCAGTTTCAGTGCCGTCTCTGCGTACAACGACAATGCTTGCACCTTCCAGGTAACGGTATTTGTCATCCTGCCAGAAGAACTTTTTCGGCTCTTTCCACTGCACGCGGCCAACGAATGCGCCGTAACTCTTGTCTTTGGAACTGCCTTCTCCGGATATCTCGCTTGCTCTTCTGACTGCTTTCTCTACATCCAGCAGTCGGTAATTATTGGAATAATTGATCTTTCCGATCAGTCCGTCATATCCGATCTCTTTGTTGTTATAGATACAACCGTACTGTGCAGTGTCGCAAAGAAGTTTCTTTACCTGGGCTCCCGAGAGGTTCGGATTGACTGACCATGCCAGTGCAGCCGCGCCTGCAGCTTCCGGCGCAGCCATGGATGTTCCGGAATAATAATCATATTGATTACCCGGAACAGAGGAAAGAATCATTTTGCCGTATGCGGCATTTTTGTAATCTTCATTATGTTTTTCTGCTTTAATCATTTTTCCGCCCGGTGCAAATAAGTCCACCCGAGTTCCGGCATTCGAGTAGCCGGCAATCATCGGAACAGTCCCTTTTTCTTCCGCCGTATCCGGCCTTGGTTCCACAGCACCGACCACAAGAATTCTCTGGTATACAGCCGGATACTCTGTTTCTGAGATCATGTTCAGTGTACTATTGTATCTGCTTTCATACGGCATCGGTAACGGTCTGGGATAATTCAGCGTTGTAAGCCCGTCAGCTGTCGAGTAATCAAGAACACCAAGATTTCCGGCAGCTGATACCAGCAGAAAGTCATAACCTGCATCCAGCAAACGCTGATAGAATGCTCCGACCTTCTGTGCCTCTTTTACCCACGGATCAAAATTAGCAGGATCTGAAAACATGGCTTTTACAGCTTCATTTTCATCCTTGGATTTCAACTTTTTTCCCATTTCATCCAATCTTTTTTCGATTCTTTGATATGCATACGGATATTTTTTTCGATCAGAGTTCCACGATAAACCTTGACTGATATTTATGACCTTCACGTTCTGCACTGCCAGAGTTGCAACCGACATGAGCCATCCCATATTGCAGGAGAACAAGTGCCAGCCCTCCTCGCTGGGATCTTTTTCGGTCGTTAAAAGCTTATTATTTGCATATCCGTACAGATACCCTTGTGACCCGTACGGATATACCCCGGTAACACCTTTCGAACTATTACCTGCCAGGATACCGGCAACATGTGTTCCATGATATAAATCAGACGGACAGTCTTCGATTTGAGGAAAAATCTTTGCAAAATGGACGTTTTCGTGCTTGCTGTCGAAAGACCCATCGATCACGCCGACGCGAACGGGCGTAACAGGCACACTCTGTACATATTTCCAGGCGCGGTAACAGTGAATGAGTTCTTTGTCCCAGCTGATGCCTTTCATGTCATACAACGGGTAATCATCCTTATCCACACTGTTTGCAGCAGCGTCGCTTTGTACCTCTGCGCCATACGAAAACGCGTCAACCTGATTCTGATACATACTGACATCATCCGATGCGGTCACATTGAGCCAGTCCGGATATGCATCTGAAATTGCCGGGTCTGTGCACAGTTCCTGACACAATTCGTTCAGTTTATCATATGGCAGGGACTCCCGCAGTCGGAGCTGATAATCGCTTGTGATCGTGATTTCTCCGACAATGTCAGCCCCAATGTGTTCCGCAGCAGCCGTTACAGCTTCACGGGAAACGCCGCTGTTCGCAACTGCCAGGATTTCATTGTCCACATACGCTTCACCGTTATCTGCCGCAGCGAAATGTTCAACCGCAGGCTGAGAATAATACATTTTTCCGTACTGTTCCGGCATCTGCAATTCCAGTTTATCTCCCTCAACAACAAATTCCATTTCCGATTTGCTCGGCTGGATATCAGACAATGCACGGATTTTGTCGATCGAACGTTTTCCTCTTATAGATCCAATCAACGGCATTAACGCTGATCCGCAAATAAATACCAATGACAGCAGACAACAGTTGAAGCAACAACTATGCTTTTTTCTTGACTTCGTATTCATTTTGATATAGATGTGCAGCAAATAATCAGCACATGTTTCTCCTTCAATTTACTGTTCTAATCTTACCATATTCAATCAGAAAAAGCAACTGTTTATTGAAAAATGATTGGTATTTAATCATAATGATTATGCCCCTTTTGATGAATCAACAACAGAAAACGATCATTCTAATCGAAGTGTAGCTGATCAGTTATTAGAAATAAAGAAAATGCGTGAAAACGGTACGATTTCGGAAGAAGAGTTTCAATTCCTTAAAAAGGAGATACTTAGTCTCTCCTCAGGCCAAATAAAACTCGCGTAGTATCGACAAAAACGATAAAACATGGTATAATATAAGTGCAAGGAAAAAGCCGGAAAACGCGAAAAAAGCTTGCACTTCGGAGGATGCCATGTATAAGTTTAAGAGGG
>JAEEGL015770377.1_pt1 | contig 25087 bp, 24 predicted proteins | sample 9134231 | NCBI WGS metagenome assembly JAEEGL01 (sample SAMN16246548, study PRJNA631951) | gut metagenome | biome: gut microbiome; feature: rumen; material: fiber-attached | host: Bos | place: Iran: Karaj | collected 2018-10 | reverse complement strand
TTCCGGTGCCATAGGCGTATGAGTTCAAGTCTCTTCGTCCGCACCACATGCAGGTATAGTGTAGCGGTAACACATTAGCCTTCCAAGCTGAGATCACGGGTTCGAGTCCCGTTACCTGCTCCATCGTCGCCGCGAACGTCGCTACGTTCGCGGCGACGTTTTTATTGTCAGGAGTAATCATCCGGCTATCGAAAAAAGTCACCGCTCGTTCGCTGCGTTGCTTCTCCTCTCCGTAAAAGTCACGCTCGGTTCGCCTGTTCGCTTGCAAGCACGCTCGCGTCGGCTCTCTGTCGCTGCCAACCTTTTGCGGTACCGCACCTGCGGCGCAGGATGCCGAACGTCGCTACGTTCACGACGACATTTTATACTTTCTTAATCCATATAGAAAAAGCCGCAAACGTTTCCCTGCGGCTTTTTCTCCTCGTGTTTGATTATTCAATCCCCGTAAGGTCAAAGTTCTTAAGCCATTCGGTTGCAGTCGTCGAGACCTCCTTCAGGCATGCCTCATCAAACGGTGTTTTCAAACCGGCGTTCTTCAGAAGATCGACAAACGTGCGGCTGCCGCCCTGCGCGGTGTACGCCATGTAGTGCTTCCATGCATTTTCGCGATCCTTTTGAATCATTGCCCAGAACTCGAGCGCGACGGTCTGCGCGAGGCAGTAATCGATGTAGTAGAACGGGCTTTGATAAATATGGCTTTGGCGCTGCCAACCTTCGCCCTCCGAATAGAACGGAATCTCGCCGTCAAGGCGCATCCACGGCATGTAGATGCCGAGCAGGCGCTTCCATTCGGCATGACGCTCTGCGGGCGTCAGCTCCGGTTTCTCAAAGACAAGGTGCTGGAAGTGGTCTACCATCGTACCGTAGGGGATGAAGGTCAACGGGCCCGCAAGGTGGCTGTAACGGAATTTCCTTGCGTCCTTCCCGAAGAAGCCCTCGGCGTTCATCCAGCCGAAGAACTCCATGCTCATCGAGTGCACCTCGCACGCCTCCATCGAAGGCCATGCATACGCGAGCGGAATGCGTTTGCGGTTCATCCAATAGGCGAAAGCATGTCCAGCCTCGTGCGTAACGACCTCGACGTCACCCTGCGTGCCGTTGAAGTTTGCGAAGATGAACGGCACCTCGTATTTCATGATGCCGGTGCAGTAGCCGCCGCCTTCCTTTCCTTCGGTGGAAAGAACGTCCAAAAGCTCGTTATCGAGCATCGTGCGGAAGAATTCGCTTGTCTCGGGCGAAAGCGAATCGTAGAATACCTGCCCCTGATGCAGAATATCGTCTGCTGTACCGACGGGACGCGGGTTGCCGCTTCTGAAATCGAGCGCGGCGTCCGCAAACGAAAGCGGATATTCCTTGCCGAGGCGTTTTGCTTGCTCGCGCAAAATCGCGTCCGCAACCGGCACGAGATACTTTTGCACCGCAGCGCGGAACCGTTCGACGTCCTCCTTGGTGTAGCAGTTTCTGCCCATGCGGTAGTATCCGAGCTGCGTAAAGCCGCCGTATCCGAGCTTCTTGCCCATTTCGTCGCGCAGATGCACCAGCTCATCGTAGATGCCGTCAAGGCGCTCCTGATGCTCCTTATACCATTTCCCTTCGGCTTTCCATGCCGCAAGCCGTCTTGCGTCGTCCGCATCGGTCTTGAACGGTGTCAGCTGCGACAGCGTATAGACGCCGTCTTCGAACGGAATCTGCGCCGAGGCGATCAGCTTGCCATATTCGGTGGTGAGCTCGTTCTCCTTCTGCATCTCGGGAATGATCTCCGGCGAAAATGCCTTCTGCTCGATTTCGGCGTTGACAAACATCAGATCGCCGTACTCCGCGGCAAAGTCCTTGCGGAACGGCGAAGCGAGCATCGCCTCGGTCCATGCGTGCTCATATTCCGCAATCTCCGGTCCGAAGCTGTCCCAAAACTCGTTTTCTTCGTCATAGAACTTGTCGCGCGTGTCGATCGTATGACGGACCTGCGCAAGCGTTCCCATCGTTTCGATGTCCTTTGTACGATCCTCCTTCTCAAGGAAGACGGCATGGGCTTCGCCATAACACTTTGCTGCTTTCAGCCGTTCTGTCAGATCCCGCAGCTGTGCTTTCACGGCTTCCGGATCGGGTCTTTGATAGGGCATCTCGGAAAATTTCATCTGGTTCTCCTTTCTATTTCCGCAATAAAAAAACGGAATCGTTCGATCCCGTTCAGTATAGCATAGTGCATCCGTCTTATCAAGCGGCATCTTGCGCCGATTTGCTATTCGTCGACAACCTTCAGAACGTTCTCCGCAGCAATCAGATGAATATCGCCGTCCTTGGTTTCCAGCACGGTCGTATCGAAGAAATCGAGCGCTTTCATCGTGTCCTCGTCGGCGGGATTCTTGGCGGAATCGCAGATGATGACAACCTGCGGCATAGTGACGGTCAAAAGCGCAGGAAGATTTTCATCGTAGACGCCGTGGTGCGGCAGCTTCAACACGTCGCAGGTCAGATTCTTACCGCTGTAAATCAGCTTTTTCAATTCGCTTTCGACGGCATCACCCATAAAGAGATAAGTCCGTCCGTCATAAATCAACTTCGCAATCAGGGATTGTTCGTTGTCGCTCTTTCCGTCGAAGGGGACGGGAGAGACCCAAATGCTCAACAGCATCTCGCCGTAGGTCAGCGATACGTCCGCCTCCGGATACAAAACCTCCGCGCTCGTCTGCTGCAGTGCGTCCGCAAGCTGCTGAAACTGCTTCGAATCCTTTTCGTATGCCGGCAGAACGATGCGGTCGATCGGAATCCGTTCGATGATCTTATCCGCGCCGCCGATATGATCCTTGTCGTAATGTGTCAGAATCAACAGATCGAGTTTCTCCACGCCGAGCGCATTGAGCTTGTTGACGAGTACTTTTCCGTCGCCGTTCTCGCCGGTGTCAATCATGATCGCTGCATCGTTCGTGCGAATCAGAAGCGCGTCCGCCTTACCGATGGAAAACGCATAAAGCTCTAACTTTTTCGTTTCATCGGACTCGATCGGATCGTATGCACAGCCAAGCAATACAAGGCATAAAAGAATGATCAGGCATCGTTTCATATCTGCATTATATGGGAAAAAACCTCGCTTGACAACCCCCGAAAATATGGTATAATGAGAATACGAACATATGTTCGAATATGCGGAAAGGACAGCGAAACATGGGAAGGCGGATTCTGCACATCGATTTCAACGGTTTCTTCGCCTCGGTGGAATGCTTCTTCCGGCCGGAGATTCGTCCGTTTCCGGTCGCAGTGACCGGCGATCCGGAAAAGCGCCACGGCATCATCCTTGCCAAGAATCAGCTTGCCAAGCAGTTCGGTGTCCGAACGGGCGAGGCGATTTGGGAAGCGAAACAGAAATGTCCGAATCTTGTCTGCGTATCGCCGCATTACGATCAATATGTACATTTTTCGGAGCTCGGCAGGGCGCTGTATCATGAGTATTCCGATCTCATCGAGCCGTTCGGGCTGGATGAAAGCTGGGTTGACATCACGGGCCGCACGCGCGATTTTCACGAGGCAATCGACCTTGCAAACGAGATTCGCGAGCGCGTGCACGCGGAGATCGGCATCACGGTCTCCGTCGGCGTGGCGGACAACAAGATTTTTGCAAAACTGGGCAGCGATCTGAAAAAACCGGATGCGGTCAGCGCAGTGCTGCCGGACAATTTCCGCGAGGTTGCATGGCGGCTTCCGGTCGGCGATCTTCTGATGGTCGGTCCGGCAACGAAAAACCGTTTGAACCGCTACGGCATCATGACAATCGGCGATCTTGCAAAGACCGATCCCGGCTTTTTACAGGCGCAGCTCGGCAAAGCGGGGCTGACGCTGCACCGCTTTGCCAACGGGCGGGACAGTTCTCCGGTACTGCCGTACGGCTTTGAAACGCCGGTCAAGAGCGTCGGAAACGGTATCACAGCGCCGCGTGATCTTGTAAACAACGATGATGTGCGGCTCACGCTTCTGATGCTGTCCGAGAGCGTATCGCGCCGCCTCCGGGAACACGGCTTCCGCGCAAACGTCGTTTCGCTTTCGGTGCGTGACTGCGGGCTGTTTTCGTTCACACGGCAGCGGCGTCTCAAAACGCCGTCGTTTCTGACCGATGAAATTTTGGACGCTTCAATGGCACTGTTTACGGAAAACTATGACTGGCAGCGACCGATCCGTTCGCTGACGGTCTGCGCATCGGATCTTTGGGCAACGGACCGGCCGGTCCAGTTGAATCTGTTCGGAGAGGAGGAACACCGGACGCGGCTTGAAACGGCGGAACGTGCGATCGACGGCATTCGCAGCCGTTTCGGCTATCACGCGATCCTGCGCGGACGGCTTTTGACCGATCGAACGATCGGCGTCATGAATCCGCGTGAGGAGCACGTCTCTCATCCGGTCGGATATCGGGCATGAAGGTCTATGTCGGTGTCGAAACCTATACGGACGAAGTCGGGCATACGCTGCCGCGCGTCGTGCATTGGACGGACGGCAGACGGTTCGAAATTCAGAAGGTGCTCGACGAACGTCGCGCCGCAAGTCTGAAAGCCGGCGGAAACGGCTTACGCTATACCTGTCTCATCAACGGACATACGACGTTTCTGTTCTTTGAGGACCCGCGCTGGTTTGTAGATGCCGTAAAAAATTAACGCAAACATATGGAAAACGGCATGCAAGTGTGTTACAATAATTTGAGATCAACATCGGAGGCTATTATGGAACAGGAATACAGTGTGGAAAATGCAAAGAAGTATATCAAAGAACGCTTTGTACAGCAGGGCGATTTCCTGATTTTCAAGGAGGACGTGTTCGATCGCATGTTGGATCGCGTCGTCGCATTGGATGAAGAATTCATGGAGAAGACCGGCGTCAACGACGGTGAAGTATATGACGACGACAAGGCGTTCGACTATCTGTTTGAAGGACTGCAAAAGGACTTTGAGGAGCAAAAGATGTATTGCATGCGCTTTGTGGAGGACTATATGGACTACAGCGAAGCGTATCTTGAAAGCATCGGCGCGATCGAGTGGGATTGAGTCAACCGGATCGGTACATAAGGATCGCAGACAACGGTCTACGGTCCTTTATTTTGGAAAGGGCAGGAAAGATGAAGGTTTTGTTTATCGGCAACAGTCATACCTATTTCAACGACATGCCGCATCTGTTTGCAGACATGTGTGAAGCATTGAGCGGCGAGCGACCGGAGGTCACGATGCTTGCATATTCGGGGCGTACGCTGCGGTGGCACACGAAGGAATACTTCTCAATCCGCTTTGCGCTGCTGTACGGAAACTACGATTACTGCGTGATTCAACAGCTCGGACACCCTTTCCCGGGGCTTACGGAGACGGAACCCGAGATCGCTGCGCTCGTATCTCTTTGCCGCGCTTACGGAGTAAAACCGGTGCTGTATATGACATGGGCAAAGAAGGATGAACCGGAAAAGATCGCCGAGATTTCCGCCGCTTACCGTACGCTTGCCGAGCGATACGGCACACTGCTCGCACCGATCGGCGAACTGTTTGAAACACTGCGCATTTCGCATCCGGAGATTGTGCTCTATTGGCAGGACGGCGCGCATGCATCAAAGTATGCGACCTATCTGATTGCCGCAACCTTTGCGTCTCTGCTGACCGAAAAGCGGCCGCTTTCGCGTCTCGGTGACCAAACGATCGACTTCGCGATACAATTCGATGAATCGCATCCGAAGGCGGAGGAGAACTCCGAAAAGCTCTCCTGCGCCGTCGAACCGCAGATTGCCGCGATCCTGCGCGATACGATCGAAACGGCTATTTGCGAGAAATAACGCTTGTATCTTTCCTCCGAATTTGATAGAATAAGTCGGAAGGACAAGCCGGTGGAACATTTCGTGGAACAACCGCAAAAGGAATCGATCTTTTCGGTCGATACAAAGCATATCGGCGTACTGGACGGCATTCGCTCGCTCGGCGTACTGATTGTGCTGTGGTTCCATTTTTGGCAGCAATCCTGGCTGATGCCGGTATATCAGACGCCTTTTTTGAAATGGCTCGGTATTTCGCAGATCTATCCGAACTGCTTCCGCAGATGCGGGTATCTTTGTGTCGATCTGATGCTGCTGCTCTCCGCATTTGTGCTGTATCTGCCGTATGCAAAGCAGACGTTTTTCGGCACACCGGTCGATTCGGTTAAGATGTTCTTCAAAAAGCGCTTTGCGCGAATCGTTCCGAGCTATCTGCTTGTCGTACTCGTCACCTTCTTCGTTGCGCTCGGCGAGGGTTATTATGCCGGCAAGCCGGCGTTTGCGGTCAAGGACCTTGTCACACATCTGACCTTTACCGAGATGTTCTTCAACGATACGTATCTGTTTGCAGGCATCACGGCGGTCGTATGGACGGTGTGCATTGAGGTCGGATTCTATTTGATCTTTCCGTGGCTTGCAAAAGCGTTTCAAAAGTTGCCGCTTTTGGTTTATGCAGTGATGATGCTGGTCGGACTTGCGTTCACATTCGGCGTCGCGCTTCGCATATCGGAACCGCGCGTGATGGTCAACCGATTTTTAACGTTTCTGCCGGTCTTTGCAAACGGCATGATGGCCGCGCACCTCTACGCAGCTTATGCGTCGCGCGTCAAGCGGAAGGCGCTTCCGTCGTTGCTCGGCATTGTGCTTGCCGTCGGTGCATGCATTGCAATTTATCTGCTGTTCACGATGTGCACCAATTCTTGGAAAGAACAGCAGGCTTGGCAGCTTAGGTATCGCGCGGTTCTGTCCTTTGCGTTTACCGCATTCGTGTTCGGCTTTGCGATTTCGCCGAAACCGTTCCGCAAGATTTTGGATAATCGCGTCGCCGCCGCCGTTGCCGCGCTGACCTACAACATCTACCTTTGGCATCAATGGCTGATTGTGCATCTGCGTCAGAGTTTCGGTGCAAAGAGCGGCGCGGATATCGCAGAGATGGGGAAGGATACGCAATGGACGCTGACAGTCGTCGCATTGATCGTCGCTTTCCTTGTTGCGATCGTTCTGACATATGGCTTTGAACAGCCCATATCAAGGCTGATTTTGAAAAACAGAAAGGGGATTTCCGATGCACGTAACAAGTAAAACAAAGGATGTTTGTTCTTCAAAGATTGATTTCGACCTGATCGACGGTAAGGTTTACAATGTTGTATTCACGGGCGGCTGCAACGGCAATCTGAAGGCGATCGGTAAGCTTGTCGAGGGCATGGACCGTAATCAGCTCGTACAAACGCTCAGAGGTAACACCTGCGGAAGCAGCTATACTTCCTGTGCGGATCAGCTTGCGAAAGCTGTCGAACAGGCGGAGGAGGCATAATCATGGTACGAATCGGTTACGATATCGGCGGTACGAATATCGCCGCCGGTATTTTGGGCGACAGCAATCGCCTCCTTTGCAAAAAATCCTTACCGTTTCCGCGCGGAAAAGGCACCGACGCCATGATCGATGTCTGCGCTACGCTGTATTGCGCGCTGCTTTCGGAGTCGGGCTTATCCGATGCGGATGTTTCCGGTGTCGGCGCTGCCGTTCCGGGAAGTGTGGATATCAAAAACGGCATGGTAATCGATGCGCACAACCTTGATTTTCATCACACGCCGCTTAGCGCTCTGTTGACGAACGCGCTGCATAAACCCGTGGCGCTGATCAACGACGCGGATGCCGCAGCGCTTGCGGAGCACGGTGTCGGTTCGCTTTCCGGCACGGAAACATCCGTGCTGATTACGATCGGAACCGGCATCGGCGGCGGATTGATTGTGAACGGCAAGCTGTATCGCGGCGGGCGCGGCAGCGGCACCGAGCCGGGACACATGGTGCTGCACAACGGCGGCAGACCGTGCACCTGCGGCATTCACGGCTGCGCGGAGGCATATTGCGCTGCTACGCGTTTGGCAAAGGACGGTCGGGCATTCGGGTTCACGGACGCAAAAGCGGTCATTGACGCTGCAAAGGCAGGGGATCGGAATGCATTTGAGCTGTTCGATACCTTCATCGACGATCTCGGAAGCTACCTTGCCTCAATCGTCAATCTGCTCGATCCGGAGCGCATTGCGATCGGCGGCGGTGTCTGCGGCGCAGGCAGCTTTCTGTTACATCCGCTGCAGGTTAATGTGGAACAGAAGTGTTTCTTTGAAAGCTGTCCGGAGATTGTCATTGCAACGGCAGGCAATGACGCCGGCATCATCGGCGCTTGCCTGATTGCGCCTTAATGCAATCCAAAACCAAAACGACCGAAGGACGAACCTTCGGTCGTTTTTCTACACCAATACTTACATGATATACCCGCCGTCACAGCACAGCGTCTGTCCGGTTACGAACCGTGCATTGGCGAGATAATAGACCGCTTCAGCAACATCCTCCGGCGTACCGAGCCGATGAAGCGGCGTCTCCGCTCGAAACGCATCAAGCGCATCCTTCGACAGATGTGCATTCATAGCTGTCGGAATCAGCCCCGGCGCAACGCAGTTCACAGTTACTCCGCTCGGCGCGAGCTCCTTGGCAAGTGATTTGGTAAATCCGATGACCGCGGCTTTGCTTGCGGAGTAGAGCACTTCGCAGGAGCCTCCCGATATGCCCCAAATCGAAGACAGATTGACAACCGAACCTTGCTTATCACGCAATTCAGGCAAAAACGCCTTAGTTACGCGCATCGTGCCGTGCACATTCGTTTCAAATACGGATGCGTATTCTGCATCGGTTGTATCGGTAAAAAGCTTTTGTTCGAGCGCAATACCGGCACAGTTCACCAAAACGGAAACCGTTCCGAGTCTTTCATGAACCGTTCGCAGCATTTTCTCAACGGATTCCGCACTGCATAGGTCAGCATGTATGCATAAAAATGGCGTACCATCCGGAAAGCGGGATGCCGCATGTACTGCACCTTGCTTGTTGGTACAGTATTGCATCGCAACCGCATATCCGCCGTTCGCAAACCGCTCCGCTATCGCAGAACCGATTCCTCCGGAAGCACCGGTTACTAGAACAATCTGTTTCATTGCGTTCCCTTCAGTTCTTCAAATCACATTCGGTTACACCGAGAATCTCGCCGACATACATTGTGTGCGTATCTCCCTTTGGATAATAACGGTTCAAAAGCACCGCATCCGCCAACAGTTTTTCATCCATTTCAGCGCGGAACAGAATTCTGCACTCGATCTGATACCTGCATCCGTCAAATCCATCCTGCGCACCGAAACGATTCTCCCAAAGATTTGCATGCAACGCTTCCATCTTCTTGATGTCCCTGCCGGACTTTGTTCCGCAGAACGCAAGCTCTTTAGCCATCGTATCGGCTACGGGTACGCTGACCGTGAATGTATCAGTATTCTTCAAGAGCGTATGCGTGTACCGGCTCTCACGCACATAAACGGTAAAGGTCGGTCTGTTCCACAGCACGCCGAACTGTCCCCATCCGATCGTCATCGGATTGCCGTTTACCATTAAAAACGCGCCTTTCTTCAATTGATTTGCCGTTTCTTCCATCCAATGCATTGTTTGATCCTCCGTTTTAATCGAGCGTCGTTATTTTTAATCATTATACAGAAACTGTTTCGAAAAAGCCAGTCTTTTCATCAAAAACGCAAATATGTATGTTTTTCGTATGACGCTTCCATCGAATAATAAAAAAGAAGCCTTCGCGGCTTCTTCTTCGTTTACGTTCAATCGGATTCATGCATCAGTTCGGTTTTACGGACATTGCGCTGAAACAGCATTACGATTCCCCAAATCCCGCCGAGTCCGACCAGTACATACAGGATGGCGGTTACAACGGAGGAAGCGCCGAAGATCCATGTCACAAGATTGAACTTGAAAATACCGACCAACAGCCAGTTCAACGCGCCGACAATCATGAGAATCAAAGCGACGATATTCATGAGATCACTCCTTTCACGGCAATAGTATGCTCATGAAATGAAGCTTTCATGCTCCTTTTTTTCGACCAGAATTTCGACATCGAAACGATCGAAAGAAACGGGTTCCATAAAATCGCTTTGACGGAACTGCGTATGATTGAATCGCTCCAATTCATGTAAATGCTTTTCAAGAATGACGGGGCGGGAGAGATCGAGTGTTTGACACAATTCGTGAAAGATAGGCATCCACCCCTCAAAATCAGAGGGTCGTGCGAGAGCGAACTCCCGCACGACTTCCGATTGGATTTTTTGATGTTGAATTGTTTTGGCCCAGATGCGCATTATTTCGTCACATAGGAGAACCAACCGAGGAACTCGGCACAGCCGGTATCTCCGTAGGTGCCGATGAGATTGCAGTAGATGCGGTACTTGCCTCCGATGTTGTCCTGCGGCGTCCATTTGGTGCTCATATTGCGGACATAAACTACCTCGTTTGTTTTGGCAATCGTCATCTTCACATACGAATTGTTGCCATCCTGAATGATCTCGTTGACCGTCGCAATGATGCGGAAACCGTATTCGTTGCCTGCATAGGTTCCGAGATCCGCAAGAATCTCCTGCATCGTAATGTGGCTGTTGACTTCCTTATACTTCTTGCTGTATGCCTTGATGAAAGCATCCTTATCTTTATACGATCTCGAGACAACGAAGGTTGTGCTGCCGTCCTCGGCGCCTTCCTTGGTGCCGGTCAACGTAATCGTCGAAATGCCGTAGAAGGAGTTGTCCATCGTGATACCGAAGGAGAACTTACCTTCTGCATCAACCGTGACCGTTCCGCAAAGCACACGGGTTGTATCATCGCTCGTTGCGGTCAGCGTCGCGCCGGGCAGCGTTGTACCGGTAACGGTGAGCTTGCCGTTCTTATCGGCCTTCAGCGATGCGATATCGTCTTTTACATCCAACACCATCGGATCGGGAATGAATACGTACGGATCAACCATCAGTGTTTCGACTGCCGAAACGGCATTGTTCTGCGTAACTTTGATTTCGATCGGTTCTGAAGTACTGCCGGTCATGTTGTAATCCATCATGAATACGCCTTCATCGTATACCGGATAGGAAACGCCGTTAATCAGCAGGGTGGGGCTTTGATTGAAGTCGTAAGGACTCATCTTGCCTTCAATATGCACCACATTACCGTCCGCAGCCATATACGATCCGTCTTCTCTTGTGGTCGGAGAAGTCAGCGAAATGTTCAGCGTGGGAAGCGTTCTCGTAAAGGACGGGCACGCGACTTCATAGGTGGAATCAACCTGTGTGGTTACTGTAATCTTCGGCTGAATTGTCAGCGTTGCCTCATCCGCCGGCTCGTTCGGGTAGAAAATCTCTACCGGAATGTTGACTCTTCTCGGATATGCAACATCCTTATCGTTTGTTGCTTTGTAATCGTCCTGATGCGGGAAGTCGATTGTCATCGAACCGTGCGCGGGAATCAGTACCGTGATGGCAACATAGTCCTTGCCGGAATCATCGACATACTCCAAAAGCGTTGCGACCTTTTCGTCGGGCTGCGCTTCGGGCGTCGTGCCGGGCTCAAGCGTTGCAGCTGCGGACGGGAGATCCGTTTCGCTATTTGTTTTCTTGGCACCGTCGCACTTCAAAATGCCGGTCTTGTTCAGAAGGAACAAGCCGCCGCCGACCAAAATACAGGCAATCACGACAATGATCGCGATCAAAAGGATCGTGAACAGTGTGTTGCCCTTTTTCTTGTTGGTTTTGCGCTTCGGAGGAGTGGGTTCGTATTCAAACGAATCATCATCCTGATCGAGCGCTTCCTCATCGTGATAGACTTCCTCTTCTTCGTTTTCGTCTTCTACATCCTCACGGTCAGAAGCAACCGTGTGTTTTTCTGCACGCGGCGTCGCCCAAGTGGACGCAGGTGCAACCGTCTCGTACGAATCGGGATCGTCGTCTTCATCATCATAGTCTTCTTCCCGAACAGGCTTACGTCTCTTTGCTCCGGCAGAAGGCTTTTCAATGGGTTCTTCGATGGATTGTTCGACGAATTCATCATCTTCATCAATTTCTTCAACCGGTTCTTCAGCAGGTTTCTTAACCGCTTCTGCAGCTTTGACGTTCTGCTCGGGGACAACCCACGAAGGACGACTGAACCGCTTGGTCGGCTGCGGATCTTCAACAACGGGCGTTTCGGTCGCTTCGGCTTCCGGTTCTCCCTTAAGGTTCGCTGCGCACACCTTGCAGTACGTCGCATGGTCGGGATTGTATGCTCCGCACTCTTTACAAATCATAGAGTTACCTCCTATTATGATCCTATTTTCTGGTACTCATTATAACATAAAAATGTACATAGTCGTGACGAATGTGTAAACAATTTTTGATTTATGTGCTTTTTTTTCAATCTTGTGGTATAAATGGTAGCGAATTTGAAAGATTTGGAATAGTATGAAGCAACGACAACGATCGGACGGAACAGAGTATGATCTATTTTGACAACAGTGCAACGACAATTACGTGCAAGGAAGCGGCGGACCGTGCATATGCTGCGATGACGCAATCCTTCTTCAATCCGGCAGCCGCATACGGCGCGGCATTTGCGGTGGAGAAGCAGGTCAATGAAGCCCGCGCATTCGCGGCATCTCTGATCGGCGCGCGTCCGGAGGAAATCTTGTATACCTCCGGCGGAACGGAGTCCAATAACATGGCAATCTTCGGTTCTTTGCGTCCGATGCGCGGTATGACTCGTATTGTCACAACGGAGATCGAACATCCTTCCGTCTACGAAACGATCCGTTCGGCTGGGAAACTGTACGGCATGGAGATCGACTATGCGCCGCTGAAAGCTGACGGAACGGTCTGTCTCGATCGGCTCTCCGAAGTGCTGCATCCGGATACCGGACTTGTAAGCATCATGCATGTCAACAACGAGCTCGGCAGCGTCAACGATCCGGACGCAATTGCAAGAAAGGTCCGCGCGCTTGCTCCGAATGCGATTCTGCATATGGATGGTGTGCAGGCATTTATGAAGGTTTCGCATAAACCTCTTCCGGTCGATCTGTATTCCGTGTCCGCGCATAAGCTGCATGCGCCGAAGGGCGTCGGATTCCTGTATGTCCGAAACGGCTTCCGGTTTTCCGGCGGTCAGATCGGCGGCGGGCAGGAACGAAATCTTCGAAGCGGCACGACGAACGTTCCCGGCATTCTCGGCTTAGATGCAGCGCTCAATCTGTATCAGGCAAACCTTTCCGCATGGCATGACTGCATGATGCATGTGAAGCGCAGGCTATATCAAAACCTCAGCACACTGCCGGATGTTTGTTTGAACGGTCCTTCCGTCGAATCCGGCGCGCCGCACATTCTGAATCTTTCGTTCCTGGGTGTCCGGGGCGAAGTTCTGCTGCATGCGCTCGAACGATTCGGCGTAATTGTTTCGACCGGTTCGGCTTGCTCCGCAAAGAAGCAGGGAAAAAACCGTATTCTGAACGCCGTCGGTATCAACGGTGCGCGGCAGGAAAGCGCAATCCGGTTCAGCTTCTGTCCGTTCAATACGGTTGCGGAAGCGGACGAAGCCGCAAGCATCATTGCGGATCAGGTTTGCATGCTGCGCAAGTATCAAAGGAGATAATATGGAAAGAGTCATTTTGGTCCGCTATGCGGAGATTCATCTGAAAGGTCTCAACCGCCCGTTCTTCGAGCGGCTCCTGGTCGATCGCATCAAGCAGGCGCTGTATCCCGTCAAGGCAAATGTCGAACGCGAACAGGGACGCATCTTTGTTTACGGAATCGATGAACAAAATCTTGCGGACTGCATGGACAAGCTGCAGCGCGTGTTCGGCATTCACTCGATCAGTCCAGCATGCTGTGTGGAAAAGGATTGGAACGTGATTCGTGACGCAGCAATTGCCGAAACAAAGGAATTTGCCCAAGCGACGGACAAACTCACCTTCAAGTGCTTTGCGCGCCGTTCGGACAAGCGTTTCCCGATGACCTCGGAGCAATTGTGCCGCGAGCTCGGTCACGAGCTTTTGGAAGCATATCCGAACCTTTCGGTCGATGTGCACCGTCCGGAGCTGTCTGTAACGGTTGAGATACGACAGCAAAATGCGTTCGTATATACAAAGGAAGTCCCGGGCGCAGGCGGTATGCCGGTCGGCTCGAACGGCAAATCGATGCTTTTGATTTCAGGCGGTATCGACAGTCCTGTCGCCGGATACATGATCGCCAAGCGAGGCGTACTGCTCGACGCGGTGCATTTTTACAGCTATCCGTACACGAGCGAACGTGCGCGGGACAAGGTCATCGAGCTCACCAAGCTCGTTTCGCGCTACGCGGGAACAATCAATCTGTATCTCGTTCCGTTCACCGACATTCAGCTGACGATCTACGATAAATGTCCGTCGAGCGAAACAACCGTATTGATGCGCAGACTGATGATGAAGATCGCAGAACGTATCGCAAGAGACACCGGTTCGCTTGCGCTGATCACCGGCGAGTCGATCGGTCAGGTCGCAAGCCAGACGATTGAATCCCTATGCGTGACGGATGATGCGGTCAGTATGCCGGTATTTCGTCCGTTGATCGGATTCGATAAGGAAGAAATCATCGAGAAAGCGCAAAAGATCGGAACATTCGAAACCTCAATTTTGCCGTATGAGGACTGCTGCACGGTATTTGTCCCGAAGCATCCGGTCACAAAGCCGAAGGTGGACAGGCTCAGAGAGAGCGAAGCCGCCGTCGATTTTGAACCGATGATTAAGGAAGCAATCACCAAGACGGAGAAGCTTATCATTCGATGATGAAATCTTGTAAATCGCATATACTTCTGAAAGAATAGGAGGAAATTATGAAACACGTATTTCGTTTTATCGGCGTTGTAGTCGTGCTTGTCGTGCTCGCCGCGCTGGTGCTTTATTTCCTGAACGGACAGGGCTATATTCGCGGCCCGCTGCACGACTGGATTGAGAATATGCAGATCCATTTCAACGGTGCCGTGCATGATACGCAGGAGACGATCGATGAGTTTCGCGGTATCACGCCCGATCCGCGTCCGGATGCCTTACCGACGCCCGAAGTGCATGACGGATTAACCGATCTTGCGACCGAAGAACCCACGAATCAGCCGACCGATACACCGGAACCCGCACCGGAAGGCTGACGATTTTGACACTTGACAAACAGAGAACCGGATGCTATCATATCATTCGGTTCTGAATTTCTGGGTGTAGCGCAGTTTGGTAGCGTGCTTGAATGGGGTTCAAGAGGCCGAGAGTTCAAATCTCTCCACCCAGACCACGTCGTCGCGGACGTCGCATCGTTCGCGGCGACATTTTTGTTATCGTAAATACACATCAGGCTTTCGGGAAATGTCACCGTTCACCCGCTCTGTTGCGACTCCTCTCTGCAAAAGATCCTGCTCAGATCGTCCGTTCGCTTGCAGGCGCGCACACGACGGCTCACTGCCGCAATCAACCTTTTGCGGGCACCGTGCCTGCGACGCGGGATGGCGGACGTCGCATCGTTCGCGGTGGTTTTTGTATTCCGAAGGTATATATCATTTTTTCTTCTCAAAACCAGTAGATTCGCGCAGAAAATCGTGATAGAATGATAGCAAATCAATTAGAGGAGGCATTTATGGAACGTACCGTTGCATGGACCAAGTACAACAAAACCGAGCTTCGTAAGCTGGAGACCGTGGCAAAGGAATACCGCGCATTTCTGGATGCGGGCAAGACCGAGCGTGAGTGTGTCATCGGCGCGATCAAACTGGCAGAAGCGGCTGGGTATCGCAATCTCAAGGACCTGATTGCAAACGGCGAAGCGCTGCATGCGGGCGACCGCGTCTATGCGGACTGCATGGGCAAGGCGATCATGCTGTTCATCGTCGGCAAACAGCCGATGGAAAAGGGTTTCAACATCATCGGCGCACACATCGACTCGCCGCGCATGGACCTCAAGCAGAATCCGCTCTATGAAGACACCGGAATTGCATATCTCGACACGCACTATTACGGCGGCATCAAAAAGTATCAGTGGGTTACAATTCCGCTTGCGCTGCACGGCGTCGTTGCCAAGAAAGACGGAACGCTTGTCAATGTTGTGATAGGCGAAGACGAGAACGATCCGGTCGTCGGCATCTCCGATCTGCTCATCCATCTTTCCGCGGATCAATTGCAGAAAAAAGCGGCGGTTGCGATTGAAGGTGAGGAGCTCAACGTTATCATCGGCGGCATTCCGCTGAAGGATGAGGAGAAGGAACCGGTCAAGGCAAACATGCTGAAGATCCTTAAGGAAAAGTACGATATCGAAGAAGAAGACTTTCTTTCTGCGGAAATCGAAGTCGTTCCGGCGGGCAAGGCGCGCGATCTCGGTCTCGATCGCAGCATGATTATCGGCTACGGCCATGACGATCGTGTTTGTGCGTTCGCGCAGATCAAAGCAATGCTCGACGTCAGGAATACGCCGGAAGCCACATGCTGCTGCATCCTCGCGGACAAAGAGGAAATCGGTTCCGTCGGCGCGACCGGTATGCATGCGAAGTATTTCGAAAACACCGTTGCCGAGGTCATGAACCTGACCGGCGAATACTCTGAGCTTAAGCTGCGCAGAGCGCTCACCAATGCGCACATGCTTTCCTGCGACGTCAGCGCCGGTTTCGATCCGAACTTCGCGGGCGTCTTTGAGAAAAAGAACAGCGCGTTCCTCGGACAGGGCGTTTGCTTCAATAAATACACCGGCGCACGCGGCAAGAGCGGCTCGAACGACGCGAACGCCGAGTATATGGCAAAGCTGCGTAAGTGGATGGAGGACAACAAGGTCCGCTATCAGACCGCGGAACTCGGCAAAGTCGACGTCGGCGGCGGCGGTACGATCGCCTATATCTGCGCAGAATACGGCATGGAAGTCATTGACAGCGGCGTTGCGGTCCTGTCGATGCATGCGCCGTGGGAAATCATCTCGAAGGCGGACCTTTTCGAAGCATTCAAAGCTTATAAGGCATTTCTGCTTTGCGCAAAATAAGAATATTTTGTGAACTTGAACCGAAGGAGCGATCCTTCGGTTTTTGTATGGTGGACTTTTTTGCCGAACCGTGTTAAACTATGCTGCATGAATTACCTGAAACACAAAAAAACGCATATTATCGGATTGCTGCTTGCGTTCCTCTTGCTGTTCGGCTGTTCTGCGGTTCACGAGAACGAGTCAACCGTGCAGGCATCGGAGAACGCTTCTTTTACATCGATCGCATTGCCGAGCGAAGATACCGTGTCAATCGGTACTCCCGTGCCCGCAAACGATACCGTTTCGATCCTGCAGCCTACCCCGGAACCGACAGCGGAGCCGACTACGGCGCCGACGGATACCCCGACGCCGTTAACGACCGATACACCGGAACCGAATCCGTATCTCGGTACTTGGGTTATCGAAGATATGCCGTTTATGATGGATATTCGTTCCGACGGCACGTGCTCCATCATAAGCGGTGAACAGGAAATCGTCTGCAGCTATACGTATGACAGCGCAGACCTCTATGTATCGATTACGCCGGAGCAGACGGTTGCGTTTCGGTACTATTATAAAGTGAATAAGCTGATGAGCGATAACTATGTACTGGTGCGCAGCGAGATCGAGACACCGGTAGCGGCAGCGAGAATTCCGATCAGTTTTGAAAATGACAATGACGCGGTTTCCGTTTATGTCCGCGGCGCCGTCGTCGACGTCAAAGTCAAAGACGATCGGCTTGTTCAACAGTACTGTTTTACCAATCAAGGCTTATCGCCTCTTGAAACTTCGCGGGACTGGTTTGATGTTTTGGATTCCGGCGAACCGTCGTCGCATTTCCGTGTATATAAATTTGACGGTTCCTATACGCTTTGGCTGCGAAATGCCGAAGGCGAACTCTTGTCGCCGATCGATGTTACCGTCGTTTCAGGCTTTCGTTATCCGATTCAGGCAGAGGGATTGGATCCTGTCAGGCATTCGCTGAAAACGGTGCTTGAAGAAAACCGTACCAGCGTCAAGAATCTCAATACCGCCATCAGCGAGGATGTTGTCGCTGCCGGCATCTATACGCGCGAAGGCGTCGTAACGGCAGGCGTATCACTGATATCGCATATGTCCGAGATGGGTTATTCCATCGTCTATCAAGGCAAAGGTTCCTATCAGGCGCAGGATGACTGGGGCGTCAATCCGCAATGGGGTTCGAAATTGGATGAGCCGACGACGGATGGAAACGGTACCTATTATTATTGCGGAATGCAATGTGTCGCAAGCATCGTCTGGGCATATAAGCAGGCGGGTATGAATCTGTTCTCCACGTTGCGTTCCGAGATCGGAAGGCTCGGTGAACTTACGAAATCGGGTGATAACAAGATCGATTACGATCGCGCGGAGACCGGTGATATCGTACGCGCCGCAGGACATTATCTCATGGTTATCGACCGTCTCGATCAAAACGGAGACGGGGCAGACGACGCGTATTTAACCTACGAGATGTGGGCGCCTCATCTGACGATGTTGGTTCTGACGTTCAGGCAGGTGCGCGGGCGCGTTTTCTATTCGATGGACGCGTTCTTTGAGGACACGGGGCACAACGCAAAGAAAGCTGTTTATTGGAAGAATACCTTCCGAATCCCGCAGGAAGCATTTCCGCAGTACCTCAAGGATGCGGCGCAGCGCGAATCGGACGATCAGGCTTTCAGCGAGTTTTTGAAACAATTCGGATTATAAGGACGGATCACACAATGCGAAACGAACGGATGCTGAAGAAGACGGCGGCGCTGTTGCTTGTCTTGCTTTTTGCTTTGATGCCGTTAAGCAATACGGTTGCCGATGATCGCGAGGCTGAAAATCTATCCGGGCAATGCAAGTATGACGGAGATTTCAAAGTCTATGCCGAACGGCTGCGAGACAACGATTTCGATACCGCCATGCGCGTCAGCAAAGGAAAAACGCTGACGATTGCATGGAAGGACGATGTACCCGTCGCGTCCGTGTTTCTGTCCTTTTATTTTGCACCGGTAGATTATACCGTTATGCAGTACGACGGCAACGGCGAAAAGCTGTCGGAAGTACAGGGAATTCTTCTGTATAACAACCTGATTGAAACGCTTCCCGAAACACGCAAGGTTGCGATCCGTGCGGATGCGGACGACTGCGCGTTCTGTTCCTTGTATGCATACGGAGAAGGAACGGTCAAGGATTATCATCCGTTCCGTCCGGCAATCGAAAAGGCGGATTTTATGACCTTCGCAATGCATCCGGATGACGAAGTGCTGTTCCTCGGCGCGATCTATCCGATCTATGAAGCGCAGCGCGGGCTGTCCGGGCTGTCCATGATCATGAGCACAAAGCTGCCGGAAAAGTTTCAGCGTGAACGCCGTCAGGAGGATATGAACGGCGCATGGACGCTCGGCATGAAAACGCTGCCGGTGTTCGGCGGTTTCCCCGATATTCCCCAGGATTATTACGAAAAATTCAAACACACCTTTACGATAGACGATGTCAAGCGATATGTAGTGACGCAGATTCGGAGATATCGGCCGGAAGTCGTCATCACGCAGGATGTCAACGGTGAATACGGGCATTGGCAGCACAAGGTTCTTTCAAAGGGCGTACAGGAAGGCGTGGCTGCGGCTGCCGATCCGAACTATCAGCCTAAGGGGTATCCGTCATACGAACCTTGGCTGGTCAAGAAGCTTTACATTCATCTTTATGACGAGAACCGTCTGACATTGGACGTCAACACGCCGATTGACGCACTCGGCGGACAAACTGCCTATGAAGCTGCGAAAGCTGCTTTTTTGTGGCATGCCACACAGACCAAAAAGAACAATCATGAAGTCAGCACAACGCAGTACAGCATTGCGGAGTTCGGACTTGCCTATACAACAGTCGGAGAGGACACCGAAGGTGTAAACGACATGTTTGAACACATTGATCCGTATTCGCTGTCCGTCACACCGACACCCGAACCTACGCCGGAGCCGACCGATACCCCTGCACCGAGCGCTACACCGGAGCCGACGGAACAGCCGACGATTGAACCGACACCGGAACCGACCGCTGAACCGACGCAGCCGGCAATCGAACCGACGGCTGAATTGTCGACACCGCAACCGACGCCGGTGCCCTCTCCCGAATCAATCCTTTCGCAGAAAGACACGCTGCTTCTTCTGATCGGCGGAGGGCTTCTCGTACTGCTTGTGATTCTTCTTGTCACACTCCTGATCGTACGCAAGCGGAGGTAATTACATGAAACGTGTTCTTTCGATTTCGATAACGACGCTGCTTGCTGCGGTTTTGTTTGCTTGCGCTGATGAGCCGGCCATTTCCGCAGTTGATGCAACGCCTGCGCAATCGCAGATACAGACAGACACTCCGGATGAAGTGATTGTGGATGAAATCAAAGTGCCGATTACGGAACTGATCGTTTCATCAGAAGAAGATCTTCCCGATCCTGCGGAACTGAAGAACATGACTTCGCTTCGGCTGATCGATCTGACGGCGCTTCCGTATACATCGTACGAAAAAATCACGTCGCTTTTCCAGAACTGCTCACCGGGTGTGCGTATTGTTTGGAATCAGATGCTGACGGACGGCATCTTTCGCAGCGATTCCTTGTCGTTGACGCTTCCGAATGCAACCGCAGAAGACATCCGATTGCTGGATGCTTTCTCCGGCCTTGCGTATGTTGATGCTTCCGGGAGCAAGGCGTTTGAAGCGCTTTATGCATACCGACAGTCACATCCTTCCGTAGAGGTGCATTATACCTTGACGCTCGGCGATACCGTTGTATCCGACGGAGATGAATCCATTGTCGTTCCAGAGGGTATCGATGCGCAACAACTCATTTCCGATCTGAAAGCGTTTGATCACATCAAAGAAATCGATCTGCGCGAATGCGGCTGGGACGATGATGCGGTGCAGCAGTTTTTGAACGCTTATCCTTCCTTAACCGTATATCGCCTAATCTCCATCGGGGATCAATTGATTGATTCCGAAGCGGAGATGCTGGACCTGCGCGCCTTTTCCGGTTGGTCCGCAGATCAATTGATTCGCGTATTAAACGGTTTTTCCGGATTAAAACAGATTGCGCTGCCCTCGGATTTGTCTGACGCGGATATTGACCGCATCAAAGATGCGTTCCCGCAGCTTTCCGTAATCGGTCCCGTTACCGCATTCGGAAGAACGTTTGACGGTGCAGCGGAGGAAATCGATCTTTCAAAGATAAAGATGCGGGATACAGAGGAAGTCGAAACGGTGATACAACAGCTCCCGCTCCTCAGGAAACTTGTGATGTGTGAATGCGAACTGACCGACGAACAGATGGAACAGCTATGCGACACGCACCCGAATATCAAATTCGTCTGGACCGTTGTAATCGGAAAGCGTAAGCTGCGTACGGATGCGATCGGATTCTCTACGAAGAACCCATCCAAATACACGAACCCGAACGCGACGGACAAATACAATGAGTCCGTAAAAAAAGCAATTCGTCTCCATGAGGGCGATATAGCCGCACTGAAATACTGCACCGATTTGGAAGCGCTCGATCTCGGGCATAACTACCTAACGAACAACGATCTCGCCGTCATTTCCGGCTTGACTAAACTGCGCATTCTGATCCTTGCAGATAACAAAATCACCGATATTTCCGTGCTTACATCGCTGAAGGACTTGGAATACATCGAGCTGTTCATGAACCGTATTCCGGACCTTTCGCCTCTGTGCGAATTGCCGAAGCTCGTCGACGTCAATGTATGCAATACAGGTGTTTCCGATCTGACGCCGCTGTTTCAGCTGAAGTCCGTGAAACGGCTTTGGTATGCGATGAATCCGTTCAATCGCGAGCAGGCAAAGCAGCTTAAGGAATCGCTCCCTGATTGTCAGTGTAACTATACGACCCAGAACGAAACGGCGGAAGGATGGAGAGAGGACCCGCGCTATCAGTGGATGCGTTCCTTTTTCGCAGATCCATAATCCTTCAAACATGCTTGCAACGGAATGCAAAATAGGATATAATAAAGAAAAAGCGGAGGTGGCGAATTGATTCAGCTGATTTTCGGTGAAAAAGGTTCCGGTAAAACCAAGAAGATTCTCGAACTTGCAAACAGTGCTGCGCAAACAGCAAAGGGGAGCACGGTATTTGTCGACATCGACGACGATTACATGTACGATCTTAATCTTTCGATCCGGTTTATCAACGCAACGGAATATGCGCTTTCCGGCCCCAAGATGTTCTACGGTTTCCTTTGCGGTATCGCAGCGTCGGACCACGATCTCGAATACATCGTTGTCGACAGTTTTATGAAGATCGTGCATCATGATCTCGAAACGCTCGAAGAACTGTTCAAACAATTGAAGGCATTTTCCGACCGGCACAACATTCACCTTGTTCTTTCGCTGTCCTGTCTGCCGGAGCAGCTTCCGACATTCCTGCGCGTTTATCTTGAATGACGCGTAAAAGCGCTTGTTCGCACGGAAAACAGCATTTTTCATCCGTCCGAACGGACGGATGATTTTTACAAAACGGAGGTTCGGAATTTCCGATAAAACAATGGAATATCAAACGATCGATTCTGAAAACAATCCGGTATCCGCTCCGAGAAAGCGCTCTCATAAAGCGCTTTGGATCATTATACCGACCGTATGGGCTCTCTCGCTGATTCTGGTTGCGTCTGTCGTGTTCCTTGTCGCCAGGCCAAATGCGGAGGAGGATCAATTGCTGCTTGACGCAATCCGTGATGTGCGGTACTGCATACGGGAAAACTACTATTTCTATCAAGAAGACGAAAGCGCGCTGATCGACGCTGCCTTGAAAGGCATGGCAACCGGCACGGGCGACGATTACGCTTATTATTATTCCGCCGAAGAGTATGCCGAACTGCAAAAGCAAAATGAAGGAAGCTTTGTCGGGATCGGTATCCTCACAATGATGGAGGAAGACGGCAAGGTTCGTATCATCGACGTGTATGCAAACACCCCTGCGAGCGAAGCGGGTCTGATGACGGGCGACCAACTGATCGAAATCAACGGTGTCTCGTATGAGGGACTGGACCTATCCGGCTTCCTGAACAACGTGATTGCCGAGGAAGGCGCCGAGAATACCATCAAGGTGCTGCGCGAAGGCGAAGAACGCACCTTTACCGTCATCCCGCGCGAGGTGCATACGCCTTCCGTATCATACCGGATGTTGACCGATACGATCGGCTATATCCGTGTAACGACCTTCCACGGCACCTGCGTAAAGGAAACCGAGACCGCACTTTCGGAACTGCGCGCACAAGGGATGAAAGCGCTTGTCTTCGATCTGCGCGACAATTTGGGCGGTTCACTGTACGACGCGCTGGATATCGCCGATTTCTTCCTGCCGAAAAATCGTGTCATCACCTCGCTGCGTTCACGTACGGATGAAGAAGAAACGTACTATACCAAAACCGACGGAATGGATATCCCGATGGTTCTTTTGGTCAACGGGTATTCCGCTTCCGCAAGCGAGCTTGTCGCGGGCGCCTGGAAGGATTACGGCGCAGCGTATCTCATCGGTACACAGACATACGGAAAAGGCATCGTGCAGTCGTATTTCAGCATTCCGGAAACCAAAGGCATGCTGAAAATCACGACGGAAGCGTATTATACGCCGAACGGCGTCTGCATCCACGGCATCGGTATTGAGCCGGATGAGGTGCTCGAGCTTTCCGAAGAAGCACAGAAATACTCGATTACCGTACTGCCGTTCGAGCTCGACACGCAGTTGCAGGCGGCAATTCACTATCTGGAAACGCATTAGGAGATTCACACATGAAGTATCGCATCAAGGATTTGTCCCTGTATTCCTCCGGTCTGGACAAGATCGAATGGGTACGCCGCAATATGTGCCTGCTGAACGGAATCGAAAGCATGTTCCGTGAGGAACAGCCGTTTCGCGGCATGAAAATCGCGCTGTCCGTCCATCTGGAAGCCAAAACAGCTTATCTGTGTGAAGTTTTGAAGGCAGGCGGAGCGCAAATGTATGTTACCGGCAGCAACCCGCTCTCCACACAGGACGATGTTGCCGCGGCTCTTGTATACGATGGGATCTCGGTCTTTGCGCTGCACGGCGCAAGCGCAGAAGAATACAACAACTGTCTCTTTGACGTTCTTTCCTGCGAACCGGACATCATCATCGATGACGGAGGAGACCTCGTATACACGCTGCACACGAAGCTCCCGCATCTGATTCCGAAGATTCGCGGCGGCTGCGAAGAAACAACAACGGGTATCCATCGACTGTTGTCGATGCAGCGGGAAGGCGCACTGCGCTTTCCGATGTTCGACGTCAACGATGCACAATGCAAGCATTTGTTCGACAATCGATACGGTACGGGTCAGTCTGTATTCGACGGAATCGACCGCACAACGAATCTTATCGTAGCTGGAAAAACCGTTGTCGTCGCAGGTTACGGCTGGTGCGGCAAGGGCGTTGCGATGCGTGCTAAGGGTCTTGGTGCGCATGTGATCGTAACCGAAATTGATCCGGTTAAAGCGATTGAGGCGGTCATGGACGGATTCTCCGTGATGCGAATGGATGAAGCCGCGGAAAAGGGCGATATATTCATCACCGTAACCGGAATGCGCGATGTTATTACCGAAGCACATATGCGCAGGATGAAAAACGGCGTACTCTTGTGCAATGCCGGTCACTTCGACGTAGAAATCGACGTCAGGCGTTTAAAAGAGATCGCCGTCGAAATGCGCAGTATGAAACCGAATATCGTCGGTTACCGTTTGGAAAATGACCATTGGTTATATCTGTTGGCGGAAGGGCGGCTCGTCAACCTTGCTTCCGGCGACGGACATCCGGCGGAGATTATGGACATGAGTTTTGCCATCCAGGCACTTTGCGCAAGGGAGCTTGCGCTGCATGCGCCGAGAGAAGCGCTCGTTTATTCCGTTCCGGATGCGATCGACGCATATGTGGCGAATGAAAAACTCAAATCCATCGGCGCTGCCGTCGACGTTTTGACCGAAACGCAGAAAGAATATGCAAATTCTTGGAAAGTTTAGGTTTACAGAACGAAAAAGTTGTGTTATAGTAAATTGATTAAACTGGGTTAATCCGTGGTACGGATTCAATTTTAGTACAGAAATTCCAACAGGGGGAACACAAATGAAATTCTACACCGCAAATGAGATTCGCAACATCGGCGTCTTCGGACACGGCGGCGAAGGCAAAACGACTCTGACCGAGGC
>JAEEGL015737161.1_pt1 | contig 25087 bp, 16 predicted proteins | sample 9134231 | NCBI WGS metagenome assembly JAEEGL01 (sample SAMN16246548, study PRJNA631951) | gut metagenome | biome: gut microbiome; feature: rumen; material: fiber-attached | host: Bos | place: Iran: Karaj | collected 2018-10 | reverse complement strand
TCGTCACACGGCTCGTAGTAGTCATCCGGCCGGTTCGCCCAACACATTGCCAGCATCGGCAGCTTCCCGTCAAAGCCAACCACACGATAGCCGGCAAACATCTCTACATGATAGATTCCCAGATACCTTCCATTATTGGCACCGACACGGAACAACAGATCGCCCGGGCGATACTCCATATTCTGAACTCCACTGTAGGTCCACTTTCCGAGAATCTTTTTCTTATTCGCACACCACTGGCACTCACTTGCCGCGGTAGGCGCGTATTTTTTCAAACCGAAGTACTTCTTGATCTTCTTGTAAGCACGCCATACCAGCGAGCTGCAGTCATAGAAACCTGCTGACATACGCAGTGGCTGCGAGTATGTACAGGTCTTTCCGATCGAGATCGCGGTCGCCAGCACCTTCGTGCGCTTTTTCTTGACCACCGAGACGGCGCAACCGATCCGCTGTTCACCGTGAAGTCCGCCGATCTGCGCGTAGATCACGGCATTGCCGACCTTTTTGCCGTATACGATACCATCCTTCGATACGGTCGCCACCTTCCTGTTCGTCGACTTCCATGTGAAAGAGCCCTTAAACTTGGTGATCTTCAACTGAACCGAATTGCCGACATCCATCACGTGGTGATCCTTGTTGATCCCGGTCAGCTTATTCTCATAGGTAAGCTTGAGTTCATGGCCGTTCAGCCGGATCGTGATCACCGACTTGCCCTCCACGTAGGACTGGATGTGGATCAGCTTATTGATCGGATCCAGCGTCACATCCACCAGCATATCCGAGTTGGTGGAAGAATAATCAAACGTATAATACTTCAGGTCCGGACAATCCTCCAGTTCCACATCACAGGAACCGATCGTGTCATAGACCATATATGTCGTCACCTTGGTCTTGGCGAGCTTCGTTCCGGAGGTGTCCCCCATAACGATAAACGTAAACTTCGCCAACCATGTATCCTCGCGATATCCCTTCGGCTGAGAAGAATCGAGGATCTTGACCTTTGCCGACAGGATCACGGTCGCCTCGCCGCCGCGCAGGATCCGGTAGATATGCTTATCCTCGTCGATCGTGAGGATCTCCGGCTTATCCACCGAATACGTGATCTTCACGCCCACGAAGTCATCTCCCCTGGCGATATTCGCGATATCATCACGGACGCTTGACGGTGCTCCCGCCATATCCACGCCGTCCATTCCTTTGGCAAACGTCAGGAATCCATGATCTCCTACATGGAAAAATTCCCGGTCGTACTCCGCCGGCATGATATTGTCTTTGTTATGGAGTCGCACATCACGCGTATCCCCCTCCGGGATTTCCGCGGAATCGTCCTCTTTCGAATCGGCCTGCTTCGTGGCGACCTTTTTCGTCTTTTTCGCATACGAAACCGTCCCCGTCATCGGTGTGACAAGCGGGGTTAAAAGCGCCAGAACAAGCAGATATGCGGCTATTTTTCCAAGCTTGCTTCGAAACATGTTACATAGTCCTTTCCTAATATACACATACACAGAGTTTATTATAACACATCTACTCCGTGCCCGCAAGCCGTTTGTGAAGATTCGACAGAATCATAGCCGGTACGCGCAGATCACCTTCGCCCCAACCGATCTCAAGATCCGGCTTATTGCGCCCGTGATAGTCGGTTCCGCCGGTGATAAAAAGGTCGAATTCATGGGCAAGTTTACGTACAAAAGCCTCGTCCGTGCCTTTATTTCTGGAATACAGCGCCTCGATCCCTTCGAGGCCGAAGTCGATCAGTTCTCCGAGCATACGGTGGATCTCCGAGACGGATAGCTTGTACATCATCGGATGCGCCAGAACCGCCACGCCGCCGGCTTCCCGGATTGCCCGGATTCCCTGCTCAGGTGTCAGATAGGTTCGGAATACATAGAGAGGGCTGTCGTTGGCAAGAAGCCCGCCCTCAGAGAAAGCCGCGTTGATCGAAGGAATCACGCCGGCCTCCATCAGAAGTCTCGCAAAGTGCGGTCTGGCGATGGTTTCACCCCCGAACCGCTCCATAAGCGTATCATAAGATATCATGTCATAGCCGGCTTCTTCGAAGTTCCGGCACATTTTTTTATTGCGATTGTCGCGCTCATCCCTGGCGAACTGAAGCGCTTCAAGGAGTTTCGGGTTCTCGATATCCATCCCGTAGCCGAGGATATGGATCTCCTTCTTTCTCGAATCACGTCCGGCCTGCGGCGGGATCACGTACTCACACGAGATCTCGACACCTGTGATCACCTCGATCGGTTTTCCTTCCGCAGCCCGCATGGCCTCCGCCACGCCGCCCACATTGTCGTGGTCTGTCAGAGCCATCGCCACCAGATTCTTCTCCAAGGCCAGCTCGACAAGCTCCGCCGGCGTATCCGTGCCGTCCGAATACGTCGAATGCATATGTAAATCAATCAGTTGCATCGTTCCAACTCTCCACAGCGCCGGCGTCCCGACGCACTTTCTTCTCCTTTATCCTGTCGGATTGGGCACTACTGCAGGCTTCCCACCTGTGCGAGAACCCTCTCGACATCTGCCTCATACTCCGGTTTCTTCATCCGGATCCGATCCATCTCATTCAGGCATTCCGTCATCACACCCGTATTATAATCCAGCTGCTCACGAAGCTTCTGGCGGCGGACATTCAGACTGTGTCGTACCTCAACCATCTCCGACGGATCGATCAGTGCCTTTGCCTGTGAGAACCAGATCTCGCGGTCACGAACACCGATCCGCTTCAGCGTATTGATCAGAATCTCGTGATTCTCCTCAATCTGGATCGTTCCTTCACGCTGTCTGGCCCATTCCCGCTTCGCCTCGCGGTACTGGCTGTATACAAAGTCCAGCTCCGTCGCGTTCCGAACGGCATACTTGGCCGTCAGATACTCGATCGCGCGGACATTATTCACATACTTGATCTTCACGCGGTTCGTAAACATCACCGCCCGGTTCTGCTTTTTCTCGGTGATCACCATATCCATGCGATTTTTCCTGGCCTCCCACATGATGAGCGCCGACACGAAAAACGCAAAGGCCGCCGATGCGATAAAGGGCACCGTGACGTCAACGTTATACGTCGCGATCAGCACGCCCAGGGCGCAGGCCACCATGGCAAGAATCACCGCCAGCACCTTACTGATCCGTCGTAAGATCCCCTGTCTCCGGTTGATCTCCTGCTTTTCACTTGCTAAAAATGCCTTCTCACCGGCGAGCTTTCGTAAGTCTCCATGGATCTTTACCTGCAGATCCTCAAACTCCAGAAGTCTCTCCACATCATGTGGAATATCGTCCTCGAATCGCTCGATTGCCTTGCGCTGCGGCTCCGTGATCTGGTACCGCTTGTGGCGGATGGACTTACGCATCTCCGTCAGATCGACGATCCGACGCGCGCAATCATCGATGGTCGCCCGTTCATCCTCCTGCGCCTGATCGATCAGCTGGATATCCTTTAAGTAAGACGTCACCCTGCCGTACTCGAACTTCACATCCTCACACTGGCGTTTCGCGTCCAGGATCGTGTCACGAAGACGCTCCAGATACGCGATACGAGCAGGGTCGTCTTTTAAGTCTACATTTTCTTTTTCGAAGTACGCGTGATCCTTCAGGATCTTGTCAACCTCGGCCGATTCGGCCGCCCTTTCTTCCTGAAGACTTCCGTACTCCTCCTCCGAAGACTGCTCTCGCTTCTTTTTCCGCTTGCCGAATCCGAATAGTTTAAATCGCACTCTCGGCCGCCTTTCTCAAATCCTCTTTGTATTTTTCTATCTCTTCTTCATCGATACTGTGTTTCTGTACATGCGCTTTCGCCTCATTGAAACGGTTGCGTACCGCTTCGAGCTGCGCATTGTTCATACCATGCGCGATGCACTCCTTCTCGAAGTCCTCCACCCGTCCCTGCATCAACAGCAGATAGAGGTAGTGATTGAGCGACTCCGCCCTGTGATTCCTGGCATAGGCTTCCTTGAAATCCCGCTCGGCATCCGCAAAACTGGCCGTGAAGAAATGCGCAATTCCCTGGTTGTGAAGGATGTTGCCGTAGGCCTCCGGTGTAAAGTTCACCGCGTAGGCTCCGTTCAGGAGTTTGCGATAAGCCACCACACTTCTGGCATACAGGCCGGCGCGCATGTAGTTGTCAGCGCGGATCTTCCTCTTCTCGTGAAGCGGAAGACTCACGATCTCGTCGATCACACGGATCAGTTCACGGATCTCATGCTCCTTGTAATAGTCGCACGCGCACAGGATCGTCACCACGAGATCCTTCAGCTTGTTCTGGTTCGTGATCATCGTATCCAGCTTGTCCGCCAGCTTCGGATGATCCGCCTGCTCCTTCAGCCAGTGCACCAGGGACTTTGTGAAGAATTCCTCCGTGATCGTATAGATATTGTTGCCGATATAGTGGCAGAGTTCCTCCAGCGAGTACACCTTCGCCCCGGTATAGGGCATCGTATACGGCTCATCGGCCACCTTACCATAGCATCTTATGAACATGTGATCGTCTCCTCCCAAACACGATTGCTTCCGGGCCTGGTCTCCCCGAATCCCTTGTCCCGTATCGTGAAGATCGCCGTCTTCGCATCCTCAAACCGAACCCTCACACCAATCCGGCAGAGGCGGTCATTTTTACCGAGAACCGGCGAGATATCCAGTAAAAATGTCTTCGACTCGCCCTCAAAGACAGGCTTCGCGTGAATCTCGATCTCTTCGTCGCCGTCCGGGATCAGATCTACCTCGGTGTCCACCTCAAACCAGGGATCCCCGGCCGACGCGAGGACAAGTTCCTGCGTCTTGCCGTCCTCATAGACATCCATCGACAGCTTCGCCGGCACCATATCCGACGCGAATACCACGTAATCCGTGAGGCGCTTCACGTCGCCGAATTCTTTCGCCGCGTAGGTCGCGCCACTGACATAGAGGTTACGTCCGCGAAACAGGCGTCTGCCGACTGCCAGGCGCGGGAACACCTCATCCGCCCAGTCGCTCTCAAATCCGTCTCCCGTCATGAAAAGCGACGAGATATACTGCCCGCGAAGGGCGCTCTGGACGATGTTTTCAAAGACTGACCCCTTCGTCACCATCGGGGTACTCATCGTCTCGTCAATATCCGGGAGGTCTTCCGCGAGCTTAGGCTGCTCCTCCTCGAACTTAAAGGCATCCGAGAAATCCCGCTCCGTCACGCCGACAAGCGCCGGCGAATGCGAACGGTCGATCTGCAGCTGCTCGTACAAAAGTTTTTCTCCGTCATAGTCAAAAAGTCCCACGTCGCCCATCCAGAGTTCCTTTTTCTGGTACAGCACGTAGTACATATAGCTTCGCTTGTGGTCGATGATCCGAACACGATCGCTCTCCATCCCAATCAGGCTCAGTGCCTCGTAGATCCGGTCGACGAATTCCTTATCCATGGTCGGCACCGTGATCACGAGCATCTTGATCTTTTCATTCGGGTAGCGTTTTCTCGTGAGTGCGAGTGTTTTTCTGAAAAAATACGCCAACACGCGCTCGATCTCCACCTCTTTACCGCCGCTCTTGACAGGCTTACCGGTGCGCACCTTATCAAGGAGCCCAACGATGGATTCGCGCTCCTCAAAGATGACCGCCGTGTCGAGCAGGGCGTCGGGGTTGTCCTCGGACTGGCCGACGAGGACGGGCTCCATTAGCTCGCGGTCGTAGACGGCCAGCTGCGTCGTTTCGTCGCAGAGGTCCATTCCCAGGATCAGTGTTCGTTCTTCTGACATGTGTTACTTACCTTCCCGCGCTTGATAAACATCTTCCCTCACCGACGTATGGAAGTCGGTTCGGGTGCGATTTTATCAATCGCTTCCTTTTCATAGAATCGTGAACAGCGACTTCGCGAGCTGCTGCTCCTCTACGAAGGCTTCGCAGAGGGTGTGATACTTATCGGTGTCGCCGGATTGCTTGGCCTCGAGGATGGCGTTGACCTGCTCGAACATGCTGTCTGCGCCGGCCATGGCCTCGCGCTTGCGCAGCTCGAATTGCTTCGAGCGCTTGCCGGTTTCTTCCTCGTAGATATAGCCGACCGTTTCTTCACCCGCGAAGAGCAGAAGTGATGCGACGAAGATGCCGTCAAACACGCGTGTCATCGGTCGGGACTCGTACTCATTTTTATTATTCCTGACAAAGAGGAACACGCCGTCCATCGTGCCGCTGTAATACTGCACGATCACCGGAGTGCGGATCCTCGACGGCACCGTGACGGCTCCGGCAAAGTCCTTCATGAACGGCAGCACGCATCCCTCGGATGCCATATCGTCGAGGCTGCGTTCGATGAACTCGATCTCCTTCTCGTTGTATTCCTTGTCCTTACGGCCGACCAGTTTTTTCAGCGCGGCCAGAACCATCACCGGCTCCTTCTCATACATTGCCTGGCGATAGATCTTTTCGTAGGCTCCGTCGGAGAGTTCGCCGCGTCCCACGATATACTCATACGCAATCTGCGAGAGATACGCCTTGACGAGCATCCGGTTCTCGCCGTCCTCGAAGTACTTGAGGAAGATGTCCTCTGTTTCCTTCGTATCGCGGCAGGCGAACAGCACCTGCCCGAGCAGACGCTCCCGCACGCTTTCGTAGAAGGCGGGATTGGAACGGATATGGCCTTCGAAATTCTCAAGCTGTGCCGCTCCGCTGCCCTCGCGCTTACGCGGCAGAGCATCCCGAAACAGCCCGATCAGCGTATCCGTCTCCCCCATATAATACTGCAGGAGATAGTTGATGATCGGATGGTCATGATGCCCCTTGTGATAGAGCTGCAGCGCCCATTTCACGAGGCAGTCATCAAACTCATAGTCAAGCTCGCGGATCCGATCGATCGTGAGTGTCACCAGCTCGTCCTCACCGCAGCCGCTGCGTCCATAACGCTCCAGCATCGACACCGCGCCTTCAAGCTGTCCGCACCGGATACAGTCGGTCGCCACCTCACCGATCCGGCCTCGCTTGATCGCGTCGGGCTTGAGATACTGCATCAGGAGACGAAGATACGCATTTCTCTCGTCCTCGTCCACCTGGTCTTTGATATAGTCATAGATTCGTAAAAATACCTTGCCGTGGAAGTTATCGCGAAGCTTCCCGGTCGCCAGCGCACGAAACAGCACATCCACCTCGATATCATCAAGGCGCGGCTTCTTCTCGATCCGCCCTGCCAGATGAAACAGCAGACTCTCCGGCACATCCAAAGGCAGAAGCTCATAGACCGGATCCTCCTCCACCGCATCCATATCCACCTGAGCGCCCGGATCGAACTCCGCAGGCTCCTCTTCCGGGATCCCCGGTACCGGATAGCAGAGCGGCGCGTACTCGTCCGCGTCGAAGAATCGCTCCAATGTATAGTCGATACTCTCGACATACTGATTCCCCTCACGGTCGGAGAAAAACAGCCGATAGGCCGGTGTGTAGATATCCAGCAAAGCCTTGCCCCGATCCAGGGGATAGGTCTTCTCATCGGTCGTATTCAGATATACCAGCGTCACACTCTCGATCCCCGGTGTCAGACAGGTCAAAAGGTGTCGGAACATGATGTGAGGCAAGTGATCCGCTATCGTCACGACGTTACTGTCCTTCGCTGATCCGGACGCGGTCTGAGGATCGGATACATCCTCCGCAGAAAGCATCATCTGTCCGGATGCCTCCTCACCGTTCCCGGTGATATCCGCTTCCGTCAGGATCTCCTTGTAGAGATACCCAAGATCCGACGACACGCGTTCCTTTTTCAACTGATCCATCACGAAGTTCCTGATCTGCTCTTCGTATATACCGTACGCGGAAGGGTTCGCCTCCCTGTTTTTCACGATATTGGCGTAGAGGTACGCTTTTCTCGTATCATTCAGGTGGTTCTCAAACTGGAAGTAGGACAGGATGCTCTGTGGGAGCGGCTCATCCGAAGTCGGATCCACCGTATACATGTAGTACTCAAAAAGATCCGTCAGACGCAGCATCTCCTGCACGCCGCGCTCATACCAGGGGAAATACCGGCGATCGAGTTTTTCATCACGCATCAAGAGCGAACAGATATTGCGAAGGATATCCGGTGACGGGAACGCCTCGTAGACGCCGAACAGCATGCGCATCAGAAGCGCACCCGTGCCGCGTCGCAAAGGATCATTCTCTTTTGAGTACCCATAGCCGGAACCGGCGTCGATCAGGGGAAGCCCCCGTCCCTCGGAAAGCACGGTGATCACATCCGCCATTTCCTTCGTGACAAGCCCCTGCCTGAGGGCATATAACAGAGCGCGCAGATTCAGCGCGTCGAGTTCAGTCAAAAGATCCGGCTGTCTGCGATAGCAGCGGATCAGTTCCGAATAGAGCATCGGCGAATTCGTGCTCTTGACGAGCATCTCGCGGACACGTTCCATCCGCTTGGCATCATTTCCATATTGCTCCGTATCACAGCGGATCCCGAGTATCAGAAGAAGCGGGCTCTTGTACCCGTTCGCGGAGAAACTCGCCACCAGGCGCCCGAGTTCCTCTCTCTCCTCCTCGCGCTTCGAGTACAGATACTTGATATACTTGATTAGCAGGTAGTTCTCGACCACCAGCTGCTCCGTACCGAAAGCCGGCACCTGATCATTCTCGGTGTCGCGGTAGAATTCCAGTTTGGACGCCTCACTGCCGAGAATCCAGGCCATATACCCCTTCAGCGGCATGTGATAGCGGAAGTTCAGCCTCTCGAGGACTGCGCGGTGCTTTTGTAAAAATGCCCGCAACTCTTCCTTGGGCACGCGCCCCTCTTCATAGGCAAGGATACTGCGGAAAAGCATCGCCTCGACTGCCTGTTTCGCGCGGCCGATCTTTCTCTCCTTCGCCCCGACCGGACTGTGCACATAGATCCCGACACTGTGACTCTCGTAAGGACTGGTAAAGGTGATCCGTCCGAAGTGATTGCCCTCGCTGACGCGTCCGGCGATGATACGAAAGCCCAGTCGCCCGCGCATATCCGAAAACTCATCCGTCCACAGGATCTGCCTCTCAGCCTCGATAAAGTCGCCCTCGACCTCGACGCGGATCGCCGTACAGCCCCAGGCGTTCAGATTCACCATGATCACGTCGTCAATATCGCTCCCCGAGAGCTCGTACTCGACGACATCCTCCCCCGCATGCTCCAGCATGAAGCGGACGGGTTCTTTTTTTCCGAAGGCTACGAGGAATTCCTCCATCCCCGAAAGCCCGGTATTTCCTTTCATCAGGCGGTCATAGACCAGCTGTCCCTCGGCGTCGCGGTAGAGAAACGTCTCACGGAACATCGGATCACGGAAAAGCGCAAGCCCCTCCTTCGGTGCCTTCTCGGCACGACTCATCAGAGTAAAGTAGTCGCTGACCTTTTTCCCTGCCTCATCAGTGAGCACCGGCGCCACCACGTTGATCTCGTAGGGAACCTTCGTCTCTCCGCAATCAGTCACCAAAAGAAGCTTGCCGCTAAGCTTTGTTCCGGCGATGAGTTCGGACGCGTCCACCTCGACGGTCAGCGCGTTCTCCTCGCCCTCAAAGATCGGCAAAAATGTGATCTCCTGCGCCGGCACAAAGCCAAAGCCCTTCAGTTTCGTGTGGCGGGCATTCGAAACCGTGAAGGTCGTCTGAGCCTTCGTGCCGCTCACGACCTCCATCTTCACCTTCTCAGGGCTCACCACCAGCGCCGGCGGCTCATATGTGAAGCTTCCTTTCGCAAGGAAATAGATCTTCTCTCTCATCTGGTTTCTCCGTTATCGATATGATAAATCAGAATGACAAATCAGACACGGTTTATGATTTCATAATGATTTCATGACGACCGGGTCCGTTCGATACCATCTTGATCGGAACCTCCAGTTCCTTCTCGATAAACTCGATATACTTCCGGCAGTTCTCAGGCAACTCCTCATACTTCGTAATCCCACGGATATCACACTTCCAGCCGGGCAAAGTCTCATAGACAGGCTTTGCCTTCTTCAGAAGTCCCGTCGTCGGGAAGTCACGCAGGACCTTGCCGTCCACCTCGTAGCCGACACAGATCGGCAGTTCGTCAAGATATCCTAAAACATCGAGCACCGTCAGCACAACCTCGGTCGCACCCTGCACCCGACAGCCGTACCGGCTTGCCACGGCATCGAACCATCCCATACGTCTCGGGCGTCCGGTTGTCGCACCGTACTCGCCGCCGTCACCGCCACGTCTTCTCAGCTCATCGGCCGCTACCTCATCCAGGATCTCACTGACGAACTCTCCGGCTCCGACCGCCGACGAATACGCCTTCACCACGGTTACGATCCGCTTGATCTCATACGGCGGAACGCCGGCACCGATCGCACCATAGCCGGCAAGCGTCGATGACGATGTCACCATCGGATAGATTCCGTGATCCGGATCCTTCAGGCTTCCCAACTGGCCTTCCAAGAGAATCCGCTTCCCGTCTTTTCTCGCGTTGTATAAAAATGAGCTCACGTCACAAACATAGGGTTCAACCATCTCACGGTACTCACGCGCCGTCTTCATCAGGTCATCCACATCAAGAAGCGGCTTGTGGTAGAGATGCTCCAAGAGGATATTTTTCTTGACGATCACACCGGCAAGCTTCTCTCTCAGCGCATCCTCGTCGAAGAGTTCGCACACCTGAACACCGATCTTGGCGTATTTGTCTGAGTAGAAAGGTGCGATTCCGGACTTCGTCGAGCCGAAAGACTTGCCGGCCAGACGCTCCTCCTCATATTCGTCAAACAGGATGTGGTATGGCATCACGACCTGTGCGCGATCCGAAACCAGGATCTTCGGCTTCGGCACACCCTTGCCCACGATCTCGTCGATCTCCTTGACGAGCTCCGGGATATTCAGTGCCACACCGTTTCCGATGATGCTCGTCGTATGGTCATAGAATACACCGGAAGGCAGGATGTGGAGCGCGAACTTTCCGTAGTCGTTCACGATCGTATGGCCGGCATTCGCGCCGCCCTGAAAGCGAACGATGATATCCGACTCCTCCCCCAGCATATCCGTAATCTTTCCTTTTCCTTCGTCGCCCCAATTGGCGCCCACTACCGCAGTGATCATAGAACCTCACAATCCGGAACCGGGATTCAGGCCGGCTCCCTGTTTTTTATAGTTTGGAGATCGCGTCCCGCTCTCACCGGACGCGCACCAACTTCTTATTATAAATTATAACATGTCTTTCGTCAAGGTTTAGTACGGTTTTTCTCAAGCGCCCATGCCGTCACCGTCGAGCGCGATGCCGAGTTTTTCTGCACACAGGGCATAGCCTTTTTGCGGCCACTCCTGCGCGGCCTGTACCGTAAGGATCGGCTCGGTCTCATTCATGGCGTTATAGAACCACATAGCCGCTTCTTCGTAGTCACCGAGGTCGTAAAAATAGTGGCCAAGCTCACAGCACATCTCAGCGGAGCCTTCCGTCAGCAGATCCTTCAAAGACATCTTGAGCATAGTCTGTGCATCCTTACGCAATCTCGCCGCATGGCAGACGACACACACCGCTTCCTTCACTTCGTCAATCCCCCGTGTCTCATCACAAGCGCTCTGCGCAAATACCGGCTCGGCTGCGAGAAAATCGTCGTCCGTACCGGAGATGAAGAGTTCCATCGCGTACATGTGATGGAGGTGTTTGGAGAGCCTTCTTCCTTCGGCAAATTCTTTCAAAAATATCCGGTAGTCTCTGCCACTGTGTAGTCCCTCCGGCTTATGTGTGATCACAATATCCGAATCATAGACCAGCGGATCAAGTCTCATTTGCTCATGAACCGGCTCGATCCAGGTAAATGTACGCAGTCTTTTGAAGAGTTTGGGGCGGAGTTCGGCATCATAATTGTAAGCCGTTCCGCTCTCGAGCTGATTGCCGTAGATCATCTGGACGATTTCAATGTCGCTTATTAAATTCCGTTTTAATATATCGAATTTTGCCCAATTTTCCTCGTCTAATACCTCATCAGCGTCCGCGGAATAGATGTAATCTTTGGTCGCTTTTGAGAAGGCGAAGTTGCGAGCAGCGGAGAAATCGTCGATCCAGGTGAAGTCATATACCTTGTCGGTGTAGCGGGCGGCGATCTCTTTCGTCGCGTCTGTCGAACCGGTGTCGACGATGATGATCTCGTCCATCAGGTCGTGGAGAGAGTCGAGGCAGCGCGACAAAACGCGTTCCTCGTTTTTGACGATCATGCAGAGTGAGAATTCCATGTGGTACCTCCGTGTTAAGTATCTAGGCGCGAGCGCTGTCGGAGCTTTTCTCAACGAACTGGGATAGTTCGTTTGATTCAGCTGCTTCGCAGGCTCACTGTGAGAAAACTCCTGCCGCTCGCGCGGGATCATTGATGTATGTTTACTATTTTACTATACATTTATTACTATGCATCAAAAACCCAGTCGATCAATTGGAGTTGGACTGTTCGATAACCGTTGTATTCGTTGATACTTGGTTGGTAGGCGATGGTTATCGTGTGGGGCGAGTTGCCTGTGCGCAGGTTTTCGAGTTCTTGTGAGCCGTAAGTGTCGGTTACTTCCTTGTCGAATTCGGCGGCGCGGGAGAAGGCGAGAGCCTCAAGTTGTACACCTTTATCGTCCTTAACGAAGAGTTTCAGGTGTTGGTTTTCGGCGCCCATGTAGCGGATGTGCGTAATCCGCAAGCTTCGTTGGGCAAAAACCGGTCGCAGGTTGGCAACACCGAAAGGCATCATCCGATCGATCTCTCCGATCAGCTTTTCGCTGATATATGAGATCGGAACTTCCAGATCGATGAGCAGTTCCGGCACAAAGTCTTCTGCACATAAACCGCTTTCCTTATTCAATCTCTCCCGAAGCGGCTCCAGGTTGGCCTTTTGTATCGTCAGGCCGGCTGCCATCTTGTGGCCGCCGAACTTTTCCGTCAGATCTTTGCAGTCCATCAGATGTTCAAACATGTCATACGGCGCGATCGAGCGCCCCGATCCACGGAGCAATTCAGTCTTTTCAGTGGTGGTTTCGGCGTTGTCCGAATCCCCGCCAGCCCCTTCAGTAAACACGATTGCAGGATGATTAAATCTTTCCTTAATCCTTCCGGCGATTAGTCCTGCCAGGCTCTCATGTACCCCCGGCAGACAGACCACGAGCACGTCATCCATCTCATCCCTGTCAAGTTCGGGGAAGGTTGCCTGAAGATCATCAAGAGCCTGCTTCATGCCGGCCTCGGTCATCTGCTTTCGCTTATCGTTCAGTTCAACGAGCATCTCCGCTCTCTTGTCGGCCTCCTTAGCATCTGCCGTCTCCAACAGCGCAAAGGCATCCTCAACCTTCGCAATCCGACCGGCCACATTCAGTGTCGGTCCCACGCGAAAGCCGATATCCGAACCATCCAGAGCCTTGTCGTCCAGGCGCAGTTTACAAAGCAGACTACGCAACCCCGGGTTATCAGTGTTACGCAAAGAGAGCAATCCATACTTTACGATGATACGGTTCTCGTCAATCAGTTCCATCACATCGGCCACGGTAGCGATCGCTGTCAGTTCGAGAAGCTCATGCATAAGGAAGTCCGTCGCGTCGACCTCACCCGCACTGCCAGCCACACTGCCGGTGCTAGTGGTGGCAGAACCATCTCCAGCCATCCCCAGTTCCCTGTACAGTTGCGTGATCAGCTTGTAGGCGACACCGGCCCCACAGAGCCCGTCGAAGGGATAGGTCTCACCCTCCTGCTTCGGATCGATGATCACATCCGCCGGAGGCAGTTCCTCCTGCGGTTCATGGTGATCCGTCACGATGACGGTCATTCCCTTATCCTTGGCGTAGGTCACGCCGTCCATAGCCGCGATCCCGTTATCACAGGTCATCAGGCACATAAAGCCGTCCTGCAGTGCCTCATCTACGATTCTTCGGTTCAGTCCGTACCCCTCTGTCAGGCGATCCGGCGTATAGATCTTCGTTTCAAATCCGGCTCGTGTCAGTCCCTTTTTCAGGACCAGGCCCGAGCAGATCCCGTCGCAGTCATAATCCGAAGCGATGGCCAATCCGGCTCCCGAACCCGAGCCGCCGGCCGCATCAAGCATCCCCTTCAGCAGTCCGACCGCCTCACGTACCCCTTTCATCTGCAGGGGATCATGGAGATCATCCGGCGTGTCATCAAGGTAATGGGCCATCTGTTCAGCCGTCACCAGGTTGTCGACGTCTTCTTTATTCCGATTCCGTATACAACGCGCCACCACCGAAGAAATGCCGAGTTCTTTGCCCAACTTCTGATAATCTCCGGGAACCGTGCGCAGTTTCCAAACTTTTTTCATCGACTCATTCCTCATCGAACCACAAGTTATTCAATCACAGTCTTTATCATCATACCACATCTTGATTCTTTTGTAAAGAATAGAATAAAAATGACCAATCGTCAATTTCTGCTTGCTTTTTTCTTTCAAAAGTGTTATGATGGGTGTTGAAGCGACGGATTTCGTGGGCTTTTTAAACAAATCCGCGAACAGCGCTTCACGATTAACAATCCAACTTTTTTTTGAAAAGTGCAAAGGAGGAAGAAACATGAAACGTATTATGAAAACATGTGGTTCCATCGTACTCGCCGCATCGTTAATGCTCGGTGTGTTCGGTGTGATCCCGGCAAGCGCAGCAGAAACAGAGATTCCTTACGATTACTTCAAGGTAAAATACGAAGAAGCAAAGAAAGCTACCGACAGCGCCGCTTCTTTTACCCCAATCAAGATGGAGGACGCCACAAAGATCGCCCTCAGCTTCAGCGGTCTTACAATCGGTGAAATCCCGATCGAATCCACGATCATAAGAGATAATTCTTCAAAGGTTGCCAAAAGCGAAACAACCATCGATCTTACTTCCCTGGGTTCTATACTCGGCCAGCTATTCGGCGGTTCCGGTACAGATATCAAGCCAGGTAAAACAACGATCAGCGCTTACTCTGACTTTAAAAACGGACGCAACTACTCTTACGACGAGTCCACCAAGTCCTACCTGATGGATCCGAAGTTTAATACGTCTGCTGACGCAAACCTGCTTGACAGAATTAACCTCGACGCTTTTAACGCTAGCGGTTCCCTGAAGATAACGGCAGGAGAAGACACCAAGGTCGGTGAAAAGGATTGCCAGGTGGCCAACTTAAAAATCACCGCAACCGGCGAGCAGCTCGCTCCTATCGCCAAGGATTTCAGCAAAGTTTTTGCTTCACTTTTCTCCACCTCAAGTCTCTCCTCCACGGTTTCTTCTATCGACGTGAAGAAATATGTGAAGAGCTTTGATCTGACAGTTTCTCTGTACACAGGAAAAGATGTTCCGGTTCTGTACCGCACAGATGTCACCGGTTCACTCTCTTTGGACATCAGCTCTAAGCTCGACGGCTTTACCGATGTCAGCGTTACGATCAAATCCACAAACACGAACTCACCGACAACCGAGTCCGTAACCGTTCCGAGTGAATGGATCAGCAAGGCTCGTCTGGTAGCCGGCATCGCAGCAACGAAGAACGGCGCTAAGTTCACAACCGCATACAGCGGCAAAAACACCGTCTTCAAAGTAACCGGCGTCACCAAGACTTCTGCCAAGAAGCTTACGATTCCGGCATCGATCAAATCTTACGGCAAGAACTACAAGGTAACGACTGCCGCAAAGAATGCGTTCAAGAAGGCTAAGAAGCTGAAGACACTCGTTGTCAAGAACGGAACGCTCAAAAAGCTTCTCAAGAAGAGTCCTACCAAGTACGGTCTCAAGAAGAGTGTCAAGATCAAATAATTCAAAGTGCAGCGATCGCTGTATGTAACAGATATTCAAAAACGGGGTACGGCTTGCCGTACCCCGTTTTTTTGTGCCCCGATTTTTTGTGGAAAACCCTTGATTTTTCGCACCGCTTCGTGTATAATATGGCGGAATGCATTTTATAAGGAGAGAAACCATCATGAAATACTTCGGTACCGACGGCTTTCGCGGCGAAGCGAGCGTAACACTCACCGCGGAACACGCGTACAAGGTAGGGCGCTTTCTCGGGGCATTTTTCAAAAAAGATGACCACCGGCCGCGCATCGTGATAGGCAAGGACACCCGCATCTCCGGCTACATGCTGGAAAATGCGCTCGTCGCCGGTCTGACAGCCAGCGGCAGTGACGCCTATGAGATGTATGTGACGACCACACCGAGCATATCCTATATGGTGCGGCGCAAAGGTTTCGACTGCGGAATCATGATTTCCGCCAGCCACAACCCCTACTTTGACAACGGCATCAAAATCATTGACGGCAAGGGTTTCAAACTCTCACCGGACATCGAGGAGCAGATCGAACGATACATCGACGAAGGACTCCCGGAACTCCCCTACGCCACGCGCGACCAGATCGGCAAGGCGTACGACTACTCCAGGGGAAAGGAAACATACACCGACTATCTCGAAGCGCTCGTGCGCGAGGCTATCGAGGAAAATGGCGGCGAGCGGGACACGATGACGCCGTTTTCCGGCCGCACCGTCGCACTGGACCTGTCGAACGGATCGGCCTATCGACTGGCTGTGCAGGTATTTGAGGACCTGGGCGCGCAGGTGATCGCGAGAAACCGCGAACCAAACGGCACCAACATCAACCGGAACTGCGGCTCCACGCACATCGAGACGCTGCAGGAACTCGTGTATGACACCGGAGCCAATGTCGGATTCGCCTACGACGGAGATGCCGACCGCTGCCTGGCGGTTGACGACGAGGGCAAGGTGATCGACGGGGATCACATCCTCTACCTCTGTGCCCGCTACATGCGAAAGCACGACCGTCTGAAGGACGATACCGTCGTCACCACCGTGATGAGCAACATCGGACTCTACCGCGCCTTTGACGATCTGGGCATCCGCTATGAGCAAACGCAGGTCGGAGACAAATACGTCAGCGAGAACATGATGAAAAATGATTTCTCGATCGGCGGCGAACAGTCCGGACACATCATCTTCAAGGAACACGCCGTCACGGGCGACGGGATCCTTACCTCACTGATGATCATGCTCGCGTGGCTTGACGCCGAGGCGCCGTTATCGGAGCTGACTGAGGACCTGAAGATCTATCCGCAGCTTCTGAAAAATGTCAAGGTGGCTGACAAGGAAGCCGCCCTGCGCGATGCGGATGTGATCGAGGCGGCAGACGCCGTCAGCGACGGACTCGGAAATCGCGGACGTCTCCTCCTTCGGGAGAGCGGCACGGAACCGTTGATCCGCGTGATGGTCGAAGCGGAAACCGACGAACTCTGTCGGGAAAATGTCGACCGGATCGTCGATGTACTGCATGCCAAGGGGCACGCCGTCGACTGACCGTAATGACATAACAATAAAAATGCAAGTGTCGGGATATTTTTCCCGAAAACATAGAAAACAAAATCAAGGAGAAGAAAAATGAGTTATACCGTAGAAAAAATCGAAGGAAACAAAGCAAAGTTTACAATCACCGTTGAGAGCGAGGCTTTCAACGCAGCCCGCGACAAGGCGTTCAAGAAGAACCAGAAAAAGATCAGCGTGCCGGGCTTCCGCAAGGGCAAGGTGCCGCGCAAGATGATCGAGCGCATGTACGGCAAGGATGTATTTGATGACGACGCCATCAACATGGCAGCGCCGGATGCCTACGAAGAGGCGATGAATGCTGAGACGGATCTTGAGATCATCTCCCGTCCGAGCTACGACATGGTGGATGTGAATGATGACGACACCTTCGTTTTTACCGCAACCGTTGCTATCCGTCCGGAGGTCAAGCTTGGTGATTACAAGGGCATCGAGGTTGAGAAGCGCACGGTCAAGGTGCTGGCAGCCGATGTCAACGCAGAACTCGATCGTGTTCGCGAGCAGAACAGCCGTATGGTCGAGGTTACCGACCGCGCCGTGAAGAAGGATGACATCGTCAAGATCGACTTCGACGGCTATGTGGATGACAAGCAGTTCCAGGGCGGCAAGGGTGAAGACTACGATCTCGTGATCGGAAGCCACAGCTTCATCGACAACTTCGAGGATCAGCTGATCGGCAAAAATATCGGCGACGACGTCGATGTCAACGTTACCTTCCCGGAGCAGTATCACGAGGCAAGCCTCGCAGGCAAGCCGGCATTGTTCAAGGTTAAGATCAAGGGCATCACGGAGAAGGAACTTCCGGCACTCGACGACGAGTTCGCCGAGGAGGTTTCCGAGTTCGATACTCTGAAAGAGTACAAGGACGATATCAAAAAATCTCTGACCGAGAAGCGCAAGAAAGAAGCGGCTGACGCCAAGGAGGCCGAGGCTGTTGAGAAGCTTGCCGAGACCGCCGAGATGGACATCGCTGAGGAAGCGATCGACGATCAGGTTGAGCAGATGGTTCAGGAATTCGGTTATCGCCTGCAGATGCAGGGTATGGATCCGCAGACCTACATGCAGATGACCGGCATGACACCGCAGGTGCTGATGGGTCAGATGCGTCCGGAGGCCGAGCGCCGTCTGAAGACACGCTTCGCTCTCGAGGCTGTCGTTGAAGCTGAGAAGATCACACCGGACGAGGCTGATGTCGAGAAGGAGATCGAGGATATCGCCAAGATGTACGGTCAGAAGCCGGAAGAGTATAAAAAGAATCTCACAGACAGAGATCTGAACAGTATCAAAAAAGAGCTGGCTGTCAAGAAAGCAGCCGAGTTCATAGCCTCGAAAGCAAAAGAGGTTGAGACCAAGAAAGAGGACGACACAAAAGAAAGCGAAAAGGAGGATTAATCCATGGCATTAGTACCTTACGTCATCGAGCAGACAAGCCGCGGCGGCGAGCGCTCCTATGACATTTATTCCCGACTGCTGAAAGAAAGAATCGTTTTTCTCGGAGATGAGGTAAATGATCAGACTGCAAGTCTCGTGGTTGCGCAGATGCTTTTCCTCGAAAGTGAGGACCCGAAAAAAGATATTCAGTTTTATATCAATAGTCCGGGCGGTTCGGTTACCGCAGGCATGGCGATCTACGACACGATGAACTACGTCAAGTGCGATGTATCGACTATCTGTATCGGAATGGCAGCAAGTATGGGGGCATTTTTGCTCTCAAGCGGAGCCAAGGGTAAGCGTTTCGCTCTCCCGAATTCTCAGATCATGATCCATCAGCCGTCAGGCGGTGCCAGAGGTCAGGCGACCGAGATCAAGATCGTCGCTGAGAACATCTTAAAGACCAAGGAGAGACTGAATCGTATCCTCTCCGAGAACACCGGTCAGCCGGTTGAGAAGGTGACGGACGACACCGAGCGCGACAACTTCATGGACGCGGAAGAAGCGCTTGAGTACGGCCTTATCGACGAGATCATCACCTCCCGCGCCGACGCAGATACAGAAGAAGAGAAAGGAAAGTAAACCACAATGGATAAAGAATTCGGACACGGTTCCCTGTTTCACTGCACGTTCTGTGGGAAAAATGAGCGCCAGGTGGCCAAGCTTATCTCCGGCCCCAACGGCATTTTTATCTGTGACGAGTGCGTGGATCTGTGCAATGAGATCCTGGACGAGGAAGAACAGAACATCATCCCGGAGCCGGGCGGAGCGGACGATATCAACCTGCTGAAGCCGATCGAGATCAAGGAGTTCCTCGACGAGTATGTCATCGGGCAGGATGCGGCGAAAAAGGCACTCTCCGTCGCTGTCTACAACCATTACAAGAGGATTCTCTCCGGACCGCAGCTGGATGTCGAGCTCCAGAAGAGCAACATCCTGATGGTCGGACCTACCGGATCGGGTAAAACGTATCTGGCGCAGACATTGGCCAAGATTCTGAATGTACCGTTTGCCATCGCTGACGCGACGACGCTGACGGAGGCCGGCTATGTCGGTGAGGATGTCGAGAACATTTTGCTCAAGATCATCCAGGCCGCGGACTACAATATCGAACGCGCCGAGCACGGTATCATCTACCTTGACGAGATCGACAAGATCACGAAAAAGGCCGAGAACGTCTCTATCACACGCGACGTCTCCGGTGAGGGTGTACAGCAGGCGCTCCTCAAGATCCTTGAGGGTACCGAAGCGAGCGTACCGCCGCAGGGTGGACGCAAGCATCCGCAGCAGGATTTCTACCATATCAACACAGAAAACATCCTGTTTATCTGCGGAGGAGCCTTTGACGGACTTGACAAGATCATCAGCCACCGTATCGACCGCAAGTCGATCGGTTTCGGGGCCGAGATTGCGGATCCGACCGAGCAGAACGTCGGCGAACTCTTCGCCCAGGTGATGCCGGAGGATTTCGTGAAGTTCGGATTGATCCCTGAGTTTATCGGCCGCGTGCCGGTGACGGTTTCACTGGATCTCCTCGATGAGGACGCCCTGATGGAGATCCTTACCAAGCCGAAAAATGCCATCACAAAGCAGTACCGCAAGCTCATGGAGCTTGACGACATCGGCCTTCGTTTTGAGGAGGATGCTCTGCGCGAGGTGGCACATCTTTCCAATGAGCGCAAGACCGGTGCCAGAGGACTGCGCGCGATCTTAGAGACCGCGATGATGGATGCCATGTTTGAGCTTCCTTCCCGCGAGGATATCTCCGAATGCGTCATCACGAAGGAAGTGGTCGACGGAGAAGGGCCGGCCCGCTATCTGTCAAAACCGACGGCAGAGATCGCGGAGAAAACGTCCAACCGAAAGGTTGAAAGTAAAAGTAAAAAAGGTGAAAGTGCTTAATCATGATTGAGGAAACGAACTATACAATACCAATACTGCCTCTTCGGGATATCGTGGTACTGCCGGGGATGCTTGTGCACCTCGACATCAACCGTGAGATCTCGAAGCTTGCTGTTCGTCAGGCTATGGAAGGCGACGGGACTATTTTTATAACCGCACAGAAGGATCCGAGTGTCGACGCTCCGTCCTTCATTGATCTGTTTGAGGTCGGTGTCATCGCCAAGATTCGCCAGGAGGTCAAGCTCAAGGATCGCGTGATCCGCGTGATGATCTCTACGAAGGAGCGTGCCCGTCTGCTGGCACTCACGCAGACGAAGCCATATCTGTCCGGCGACTGTATCACCGTGGGCGACGAGGATACCCTCTCACGCGTGGAGGCCGAGGCGATGATGCGAAACCTCCGCGAGCTCTACGATGAGTACCTTGCCGAGAACCCGCGCGCCAGTCGTTCGGCTCAGGACAAGATCCGCGAGACCGAGTCGCTCAGCAACCTCATCGATGTCATCACGATGCAGGTCGGGATCAGCTTTTCCAAGCGTCAGGAAATCCTGGAATGCCTGAATTTAACGAAACGGTATGAATTGTTAAATGAGTATTTAATTGAAGAAGTCAACATCTTCCGCATTCGTGAAGAGTATAAAAATAAGGTGCAGGAGGAGGTCTCCAAAAACCAAAAGGAGTATTTCCTGCGCGAACAGATGCGTGTCATCCGCAGCGAGCTCGGCGACAATCCTGAGGAGGATCCGACCGAGCGCTACGAGAAGGAACTGGAGAAGCTTGAGTGTTCCGATGAGATCCGGGAGAATATCCGGAAAGAGATCACGCATCTGAAATCAATCGGACACAGCTCCGCTGAGCGGATCGTGGCCGAGGACTATATCGAAAATCTGCTGGCACTGCCATGGGATCACGCCTGCGAAGAGGTCTGTGATATCCGGCATGCCGAGGACATATTGAATGAAGACCACTACGGTCTCGAGAAGGTCAAGGAGAGGATCCTTGAGTTTCTGGCTGTGCGTGCCCTGACAAGCAAGGGAGACGCTCCGATCATCTGTCTGGTCGGACCGCCGGGAACGGGCAAGACCTCGATCGCGAAGTCAGTCGCCCGCGCTCTCGAGAAGCCGTATGTGCGGATCTGTCTTGGCGGTGTGCGTGACGAGGCCGAGATCCGGGGGCATCGTCGTACCTATGTCGGTGCGCTGCCCGGACGTCTGATCGACGGACTGAAGCGTGCCAAGGTGAAAAATCCTCTGATCCTGCTCGATGAGATCGACAAGGTCGGCAAGGATTTTCGCGGCGACACCTCTTCTGCCCTGCTGGAGGTTCTCGATCCTGAGCAGAATGTGAATTTCCGAGACCATTATATCGATATGCCGGTGGATCTGTCGGATGTGCTGTTCCTCTGCACTGCAAACTCCGTCGACACCATCGACCGGCCGTTACTCGACCGTATGGAGATCATCCGGATCGCGGGCTACACCGAGAACGAAAAGTTCCACATCGGAAAGGATTATCTGGTGACCAAGCAGCTTTCGAAAAACGGCCTGCTGAAAAAGCACCTGAACATCTCCGATTCTACCTTAAGAAAGATCATCTCCGGCTATACTAAGGAGGCCGGCGTGCGTGAACTCGAGCGCAAGATCGGTACGATCTGTCGCAAAAGTGCGAAGAAGATTCTGGAAAGCGAAGACGAGTCGATGAAGCTTCCGATTCGTGTGACGAATAAAAATCTCCCCGACTTTCTCGGAAAGAGGAAATACCACGATAACCCGGCGAACAAACATGATGATGTCGGAATCGTCCGTGGTCTCGCCTGGACCGAGGTCGGTGGGGACACGCTCGAGATCGAGGTGAATACGATGCCGGGCGAGGGTAAACTCAAGCTCACCGGTCAACTGGGGGATGTAATGAAGGAAAGTGCGGAGATCGCGCTTTCTCTCGTGCGTTCGCTGTTGCCGGAGCAGGAGGATTTTTTCAAGGAACATGATTTCCACCTTCATGTTCCGGCGGGTGCCGTGCCGAAGGACGGACCGTCAGCCGGTGTGACGATGACAACGGCGATCTATTCGGCCGTAACCGGACGGAGTGTCCGCGCGAAGACAGCGATGACCGGCGAGGTTACGCTTCGCGGACGGGTGCTCCCGATCGGCGGACTGAAGGAGAAGCTTCTCGCGGCGAGATTGGCCGGGATCGACCAGGTGATGGTACCGGAGGAGAATCGCCCGGATGTCGCGGAGCTGGAGGCTGAGATCACGGAGGGGATCGAGGTCTGTTATGTCGAGAAGGTGGAGGAGATACTCAAGGTTGTATTAACGTAAGGTCCCGGACATAGTCCGGGATATAATCCGGGATATAATCCGGGATTTTTATGTGTATTCTGTCCGGGCCCGCTTGCGCTTAATTCCCGGCGTCGCTGCACGACACCAAAATACGGTGTCTGCGCAGCGACGCCGGCAAAATGACCCGGACATGAATACACATAAAGAATCCCTACGACAGTGATATGTTATATATGGTAGGAGTGTTATATATGGTAGGAGTTGTTACTTGTTATGCAAGTTGAATTGGAGACGGTCTGTGGAATCACCAGTGAGTTACCACAGCATGAGATATTAGAGGTGGCATTTTGGGGTAGGTCAAATGTGGGGAAGAGTTCGCTTCTGAATTGTGTATGGGGGCGGAAGAACCTAGCCAGGACGTCGGGAGAACCCGGCAAGACGCAGACGATCAATTATTACCTGGCGAGCCTCCCCACCTCCGCTGATGGCAAGCGAAGTGATGGGGCTTCCACCAATGGTGCGCGAGATGCCGGAAGTTCCGCTGATGGTGATCAAAGCACCGGTGCCTCCGGGAACCGCGACCTGTATATGGTCGATCTGCCCGGCTACGGCTATGCGAAGACATCTCGCGAGACGACGAAGAAGTGGATGACGATGATTCGTCGCTACCTCGAGACCTCGCAGGCACTCCGCGTCGTATTTTTGCTGATCGACAGCCGACACGAGCCGACGGCACTGGATATCGAGCAGTTCCGCCTGCTCTTCTCTCTCGGCTTCAACCCGCTGGTCATCGCGACCAAGACAGACAAGTTGAAGAAAAACGAGAAGGCAAAGAACATCGCCAGGATCCGCCGGATCCTTACCGCGGAGGCGAAAACCATCCTCGGTAACAATTCTGATGAAGAAATCGACCTTCCGGTGATCGGCTTCTCCGCCACCTCCGGCGAGGGCAAAAACGACATACTCGAGTACTTGGATTATTTTATTGGTTTGTTCACTCAGGCTGATTAAGTGAAAACGCCGCCGCATGCATGTACTCACCGGCTTCTTGTGTGAAAGCGCAACCGAGCGACATTAGCGACCCGGCGCTTGAAACAGGATGTTTCAGGAGCTTTGGCAAGCACGCCAGCCCGAACACGGATGTGAGGGCTGTGCAGCCAAAGAACCTAAGGCGTGAGGCCGGCTGTTCACACAAGAAGCCGTCGGTAACGATTACAACGAAAGGAAATGATCTATGTCAGATTTTGAAACCATCCGCGTCGTGGCGTCGCAAATCGCCTGCCACTACCGCCACAACGAACTCCTTCAGGGCCGCCGTGGCTCGCGTCTGCCGGATCGAAGTGTCATCATCCGACTGTTACGAGAGATCCGAAAACTCATGTTTCCGGGGTATTTTTGGGATGCGGAGATGATCGGAAGAAGGCCGGAGGAATACACAGAGGACCGCCTCTACAACATCCACCGCCTGATAGCGGAACAGATCGCGACGGCCATAACCTATACCAACTCGCAGCCGGATCCGGACAGCCCGGAGGCTTCGGAGGTGCACCCTACGGATGAGTGTATCAAACGTGCCAGGGAGATCGCGGACGAGTTTTTGAAAGAACTCCCCAAGATCCAACAGTTGTTGCTCAAGGATGTCGACGCGGGATTCGACGGTGACCCGGCCGCCAAGGATAAGGAGAGCATCATCTTCTCCTACCCCGGTCTCTACGCGATCTTCGTTTACCGCGTGGCACATGAACTGTATATAAGAAATGTTCCTTTCATCCCGCGAATCATGACGGAGTATGCCCACAGTCGTACCGGAATCGATATCAACTCCGGCGCAAAAATCGGCGAGTATTTTTTCATAGCCCACGGAACCGGTGTGGTTATCGGTGAGACGACCACGATCGGCGATCATGTCAAACTCTATCAGGGCGTGACACTCGGCGCGCTTTCCACGAGGAAGGGGCAGGCGCTGCGCGATGTGAAGCGTCATCCGACCATCGAGGATAATGTCACAATCTATGCCAATTCGACCATCCTCGGCGGCGAGACGGTCATCGGGCATGATTCCGTGATCAGCGGTAATACGTTTATTATTCAGTCGGTACCGGCGGGGACCAAGGCGTCGGCAGATCTGCCGGCGGTAAGGCTCATGCCGCAGTATGAGGTGCCCTACTACGGGGACAATATCTGACGGAGCCGTCATAAACACTGGCATCACAGG
>JAEEGL015826943.1_pt1 | contig 25089 bp, 24 predicted proteins | sample 9134231 | NCBI WGS metagenome assembly JAEEGL01 (sample SAMN16246548, study PRJNA631951) | gut metagenome | biome: gut microbiome; feature: rumen; material: fiber-attached | host: Bos | place: Iran: Karaj | collected 2018-10 | reverse complement strand
TGGAATTAGATTTTTCGGTTCCGCAGGCTTGGTCAAAATTTAAATATATATATGGTAAACCTCTTTCTGTAAATACTACTTACAGTAAAAAATTTAATTATCATGATTTTGGATTTTTTAATGCTTTGACTGATAAAAATAATGTTTCGGTATTTGGCATTACAATTTTTGGCGTTTCCGGATTTTCTGCCGATTTAGATAATTTTATGAAAAAACTTCCTAATTATAAAAATTTTAATTTTATAAATGAATTTATTCCGGGAAAATATCAAGAGGCGGAATTTAAACAAAGCTATCCTAATATGCAATTAAAGGATGAAAGTACAGCAAATCATGAGTACTATATGGATACAAAATATATGACATCAAATCCCTATTACTCAGAGGTAAGTTTGCTCTTTCAAAACGGAATACTCACATTTGTAAATTTGAAGCCCAAGAACCTTATATACCTTGATATAAATAAAATCTACGGTAACGGAACAAAATTAAATACATCTAAAAAAGACAGTATTATGTATGATTACAATAATTTTGTTATTACTGTAGATAAAGCATCACAAAAAGTTACAAATGTCGGAATTATAAATGCTAATTAAATCATGGATTAATTGTTATGAATAATGAAAACAATTCTACTTTTTTAAAAAAACGTCCTGACAATTTGTGTAAAAAATGCGGAAAATGTTGTCTTGTTATAACAACGGAAAAAACTTATGAAGAAATTCTACAGCTTGCACAAAATAATGACAGGGAGGCATTAGATTTTCTCGAACTTTTTGAACCTTATAAAAATATTGAGGAAGCAAAAAAAGCCGGGAAAGAAATTGTTGAAAACATTTCAGACTATCAAAAACGAACATTTTACAGATGTAAATTCTTAGGTGAAAATAATTTGTGCAGCAGGTATAAAACCAGAAAGAATATCTGTAAAAGATTTCCTAATTCTCCGTTTGCTGTTGTTCCTCCTAATTGCGGATATCAAGAGTGGCTAAAAGAGGAAAGAGAAAAAATTGTAAAAAAAATTCGGACTTTAAAACAGGATAAAAAAAATTATTTGTCAGAATTAAATGAAAATATCAGTGATTACAGACGGGATTTACTAAATAAGCTTATAATCAGTATAGATAAGTATATAGATATGTACACTGAGTTTGGTTCAAATGATTGGTAGTTAAATAAGTAATTTTATGTTTGTCTTTATAAAAATTTTATTGAATAAAATATAATATTATGCTATTATAAGCTCTCACTTGAAAGGATAATATATGAGAGCAGTTGATATTATTTCAAATAAAAAACATAATAAAAAACATACAAAAGAAGAATTAGAATTTTGGATAAATGGAATTGTGGATGGCTCTATTCCTGATTATCAAATTACTCCTTGGCTTATGGCTGTTTGTTTTAACGGATTGGATTTTGAAGAAACTGCTATATTGACTGACTTAATGGCAAAAAGCGGGAAAATGTTGGATTTGTCCGGCTTTGGTAATAATGTTATGGATAAACATTCAACCGGCGGAGTCGGAGATAAAATTTCTTTAATATTAATCCCTCTTATGGCTTCACTGGGCGGGAAAATGGCGAAGCTATCCGGCAGAGCATTAGGACATACCGGTGGAACTATAGACAAGCTCGAATCTATTCCTAATTTTAACACAGGACTTTCTATTGAAGAATTCCTTGGGCAAGTAAAAGAAATTGGTTGCGCTATTGCTTCACAAACGAGTGATTTTACCTATGCGGATAAAAAACTTTATGAATTAAGGGATGTTACGGCTACTGTTGATTGTATTCCTTTGATAACAAGCAGTATTGTTTCAAAAAAGATTGCATCCGGTGCCAATATAATTGTTCTTGATGTGAAATATGGTGATGGAGCTTTTATTAAAACAAAAGAAGATGCGGAAAAGCTCTCTCACATGATGGTAAACGTCGGTAAACAGCTTAACCGTTCCATTATTGCGGTAATATCATCAATGGAAGAACCCCTTGGATATAATATAGGAAATTCGCTAGAAGTTATTGAATCAATAGAAGTTTTAAAAGGGAATGGAGAACAAAATTTGGTTGAATTAACTATGGAAATAGGTTCTATTCTTTTGACCAAAGCAAAGCTTGCCCAAGATAAAGATGAAGCTGTTGATATGATGGTTGATGCGATTAACAGCGGAAAGGCTCTTGATAAATTTAAAGAATTAATAAAATACCAAGGCGGAAATCCTAATTGTATAGAAGATTATTCACAGTTTCCTACTGCAAAATTTATTGTTCCTGTAAAAGCTGAGAAGGAAGGATTTGTAAATAAAATAAAAACTTATGAAATAGCTGTAGGATGCAAAAATATAGGCGGCGGCAGAGAGAAAAAGACAGATAGTATTGATTTAGCTGCAGGAATTGTTCTCAAGAAAAAAGTAGGTGATTATGTAAATATCGGAGATACTTTGTTTGAAATTTATTCAAATGATGAGAATAAAATAAAAGAAACTATGAATTTATTTAATTCTGTATTTATTATAGAAGAAGTGCCGCCTAAACCCATTCCTCTTATTTATAAGGTAATTGAGTGATGAATATAAATATTAAAGAAGAAGATAAAGAAAATATTTTAGCGGAAGTAAAGAAAGTATGTGAAAGATGCTATAATTGTCCTCTTGGGAAAACGAGAACAAACCTCGTATTTTCGGCAGGAAACCCCCATGCAAAACTTCTTTTGATTGGAGAAGCTCCGGGACATACAGAAGATATGAGAGGAATTCCTTTTGTGGGAAGAGCAGGACAGCTTTTGGATAAAATACTGCTTTCACAAAATATAACCAGAGAAAAAAATATTTATATTTGTAATACGGTAAAATGCAGACCGCCTGAAAACAGAGTCCCTACTCCTGAGGAAAAAGCTGTTTGCAGAGTGTATTTGGATGCACAAATATCAATAATTAAACCAAAAATTATTCTTCTTTGCGGTGCTACTGCCGTTAAATCCATGTTGAATACAAATGACGGGATTTCTAAAATAAGAGGACAATGGTTTGAAGGACCTTTTGGTTCTAAAATGATGCCGATTTTCCACCCTTCATATTTATTAAGAAATCAATCAAATGAAAAAGGTAGTCCAAGATGGCTTATGTGGAAAGATATTGAACTTATAAAATCTGAATTGGATAAATATATATAGGCTTATAAATATCTTAGTAAAAATTTCTGTATTTCTTGTTTTGGTAATGAATTGAAACATTTCTGAGATAAGGTATTACTGTCTTAAAGTAAAAATTTGCTTTTTGTAAACAAATTCAATTTATTAATTGAAACAATTTTACAGAGATTATATTATTTCTGAAAATGTAAAGAATTGTAACAAAAAATAAAAAAATTGAAATTTTGAATTTGATATATACTTTATATATATGTAAGCAATAACAAAGAAAATAATTAAAATTATTATATATTCCTAAAACCTTCCCTTTCCCTAATTTTGCTCCCATAATCGGGAGTTTTTTTTTATGTATATTTCTTGCAAAAAAGGTTCATAATGTTGTATGATTAGCTTATGGAAGAAAACTGCGATATTTTATTAAAAAATTTGGATATAGATTGTGAGATAGAATATATAAAACTTGCACTTACTCACAGTTCTTTTTGCAGTGAACTTGAAATTTCAAAAGAATATTCAAACGAAAGGCTTGAATTTTTAGGTGATGCGGTATTAAAAATTATTGTCAGCGAATACTTATATAATAAGTACCAGAATTACGATGAAGGGCACCTTTCAAAAATTCGTTCGGTTGTTATTAGCGATGAAGTTTTAGAAAAAGTTGCCAGAAAAATATCTCTCCAAAATTTTTTAATTTTAGGAAAAAATGAAGAAAAAAACGGAGGAAGAGAAAGAAGTTCAACAATTGCCTGCGCATTTGAAGCATTTTTAGGCGGATTATTTTTAGCAGGCAAGTACGAAGAAACAAAAAAACTTGTTCTTGACCTTTTAAAGGATGAAATAGAAGAAACTGATTTCAAAGGAGATTTAAATAATTTCAAAGCACTTTTGCAAGAACATTGTCAGGCAAAATATGCTGATATCCCGGAATATATCACTATTGGTGAAGAAGGACCAGCTCATGCAAAAACTTTTTACGTCGTTGTTGAATTTCATGGGAAAAAATTAGGAGAAGGTTCAGGTTCTACCAAAAAAGCTGCACAAAAAAAAGCAGCGCAGCAGGCTTGCAGATTTTTAGGACTTACAAAATGAAAAAAATATATATTGCACCATCTATCTTATCCGCGGATTTTGCTTTTCTTGCCAGAGATATTAAAAAAGTTGAAAAAGCAGGAGCCGATTTTATTCATGTTGATGTTATGGACGGACATTTTGTCCCTAACATAACAATTGGTATTCCTGTTGTTAAATCAATAAAAAAAGTTACAGATCTGCCGTTAGATGTTCATTTGATGATAGATAATCCTGAAATATATGCTGATAAATTTATTGATAATGGGGCGAATATTTTAACATTTCATTACGAAGCTTCAAAAAATCCTAAAGAGTTATTGAAAAAAATAAAAGAAAGAAATATTAAAGCAGGTATATCAATAAAACCCAAAACTCTGCCAAATGTATTAGACGATTTATATGATTATATTGATTTAATTTTGGTTATGACCGTTGAACCTGGTTTTGGAGGACAAAAGTTCATGCCTGAATGTGCAGAGAAGCTTTTATATTACAGGAATAAACATCTCGATAATATCATGCTTGAGGTTGACGGCGGCATAGATGAAAAGACTTCAAAAACTGTAATAAATAACGGAGCAGATATTCTTGTTGCAGGAAGTTATATTTACAACTCAAATGATATAAAAAAAGCTATTTCCTCATTAAAAAATCCAAACTAAATCTTTAGTCATCATCTTCACTGTTTTTAGCAAGATACTCTTTTGCTATATCAACACCCGGATTATCCGGAAATTTTTGAATAAATTCTTCAAACATAGCTTTTGCACTATCAGGCTGCCCGAATTTTTCATAAGCAAAAGCCATATTCAAATAGGTATCAGGAATATTAGGATCAATTTCAATAGAATGTTCATAAGATTCTATCGCTTTACTTAATTCACCTTTACATAATAATACAAGTGCATATTGGTTAAGAGCCAATACGTTTCGGGGATTTATTGCAATAGCTCTTTCATAATACTTAATACTGTTTTCCCAATCACCAAGTTTACTGTAAGCTGTACCTGCCATAAAAATCAATTTTTCTTCCGTAGGATAAATATCCAATAAATATAAGGTATTTGACAGCAGTTTATTTTGTAAATCAGAATCAATATCCAAATTAGGAGAACTACTTAATAAATCAACATAAAATTGTTTAAAATCAACGTTTTCTGGACTTATTGTCATTGCTTTTTCTATACTCTCTATCGCTTCATCGATATTATTCAACTTGCTCAAAGTAAATCCCATGTTAAAGAGACAATCAGCATCTTCACCTGCAAATTCGGAGGCCTTTTTGAAGAAAGAAAAAGCTTCAATAAAATTTTCCTTTTGCAATTCAATCATTCCAAGATTTTGTATTGCATCCGTATCATCAGGAGTAAACTCTAAAACCTTAATAAAATTATCTCTCGCTAAATCCAGTTCGTTAAGTTTAAAATAAGTAAGTCCTAAATTATAATACGCTTGCGGAGCATCTTCCTTTTTCTTTATAGCTTTTTCAAAAATAGGTATAGCCTTTTTGTAATTCTTTGCTTTATATTCAGCAAGAGCCTCATTATATAAATCTTGAAATGTTCCTTCCTCTTTTGCGAAAAAGAACATAACAATAGCTGAAGCTGTTGTTATTATTGTAGAAATAAGTGCAAATTTAAATATTTCCGTAAACATGGATTACAAATTTTTCAACCTGTTATCTGGACTCAATATACTGGTAATTCTAAGTCCAAAGTTATCTTCAATAACTACAACTTCACCATTAGCAATAAGTTTTCCGTTTGCATATAATTCAACCGGCTCACCTGCTACTTTATCAAGCTCAATAATAGAACCTCTTGCCAATTCCAAAACCTTTTTTATAGGTAATTCTGTCCTGCCTAATTCAACAGTAAGCTTTAATTTTATATCCATTAACAGATTTAAATTTTTGTCAGTTTGATTATTAGCTATAATCGGAGCATCATCAAACGATGAAAAACTAACAGGCTGAACTGTAACCTGATCATTTTCCAACAAACTTAAATCTTCCGGAACATCATCAGTCTTTTCTTCTTGCGATGTATCAGTTATATCCAATTCTCCCTCACCATCCATTCCTTGTGATAATTTATAATTTGAATTTGTTGCTATTCTATATGTTTCCAAAAGTGAATTTAAATACATTTTTGAAAGAACTTGATAAACTTTACCTGTATGTTCTTCTGTTAAAGCTAAATCAAACGATAAAAGTATAAAATTGTTTTCTCCAAGCTGCTCTGTTTCAAAAGGTTTTTCAGCAGTAAATACTTCAACCTTCGGAGGAATAATACCTACTTTTGTATCTAATTTAGTCGTTAAATTATCAGCTATTTTAGATGTAAATTGAGCATAGGTTTCAACTAAAACATTTAATTGAAGCTCGCTTATTTCCTTTGTCCTCTCACTTGTATCAAGTTTTGCTCCCATAATAGCATCGGCAATACACATAGAGTCATTTATGCCAAAAATAAAAAGTGTAGCGCCTTCCAGACCTAATTCACAAGACACCAGTGCAGTAACACCACTATCTACTTTTGCAAATATATCACTCAAAGAGTCAAATTCTTCAATATTGCTAAGCGTCATAGTTGTATTGTTATTCAGCAGCATTGATAAAACTTTAGCACCTTCGGCAATTGAGCTGACCGTTAAATCGCCAAGCAGTTGTAAATCTTCTTGTTCAATGGTTTGTAAAGTTAAATTGTTAATAAGCTCTGTTGTTAAATTATCACTCATATTCACTCCAATCATTGATTATTATTATCATATTTACTAACATAGGTATCAACTATTTTTACGGCAAGATGCTTATGATAAGTACCGGGTCTTGCTAAAAATTTCTTTTTATTATCTACACAAACAGATAAATTATCTTTAATTTTTGTATCTAATTTTAAAACATCTCCCTCTTTCAAATCAAGAAAATCTTTTAATGAAATATCAGTTTCTCCAAATTGGACATTAACTTTAACATCTGCAATTTTCAGTTGGTCTAATATATGTTCTTTATCCTCAGGTGTAGATTCCAAACCCTTTGCCTGGAAAATATGCTGCGAACTTAATTGACTTAAGACAGACTCTAACACAGGATAAGGAAAACAAAGACTCAATAAACCGGCTTGCTTATTTGAAATTTGCACTTCAAATGTAACCAAAGCAACGATTTCTCCGGGAGTACAAACTTGAATAAAAGAATAGTTATTTTCAATATCAATTATTTCACCTTTAGCAGGAATAATGTTTTTCCATGCATCTTCGAGTGCATGAATAAATCTTTCTAAAACCTTTCTTGCCAAAGACTCTTCTATATCGGTGAGTTCTCTAGGAACATCTTCACCTGTGCCAATTCCACCAAGCATTCTGTCTACAATACTCGTAATTACTTCGTGGCTTAATCCGGTAAGAATTTGCCCCGTCAAAGGTTCAAATTCAACAATACCGATTGTTAATGGTGATGGCATTGAGCTTGTAAATTCATCATAAGTAAGCTGGTCAACTGATATAATACTTATTTCAATAGGCATACGAAGATAAGCAGCAAGGACAAGAGAAAATTGCCTTGAAAACTCTTTATGAATATCTTGTAATGCTCTTAAGTGGTCTTTTGAAAATTTATCGGGACGTCTGAAATTATATAATTTATATCCTTTTTTCTCTTCATGGTATTCTTCATGGTCATCCTGATAACCACCAAGCTGTAATTCAGACATTAATGCTGATTTATCTTGTTTATTATCACCATTTTTTAATGTTTCTAATAATTTATCTATTTCCGCTTGCGTAAGAATATCAGATTGCATGCCAGCCACTTCCCTTTTTTATTGAATAAAGAAACTTCCGAAACTTACTCTTAAGACTTCTCTTTCTCCGTCAAATACGGAATTTACGGACTCTTTTATTTGTTCTTTTGCCAATTCTTTACCGGGAGTAGTAGACAATTCGTCGGATGTTTTTCCGGAAAGAATTGATATGACAGCATCTCTTATAGCAGGTTTATATTGATTCATCTCTTTTTCTAAAGAAGAAATAGATGGAGCTTCCGGTGCCGGTTCTTCTCCTCCATGCCCGCCGTGTCCGCCTTCTTTTGCTTCGGGTGCTGCTTTTGGTGCTATTTCAGAATCTTTTTTGCTCAATTCTACAGCTACATTGAGCTTTAAAAATCTTTTTGAATCCTTATCCGCTAAATTCAATATAAAATCACCTAAATCAAGTATTACACCTCTCTCAACAGTAGGTTCATCAGCTTCCTCGTCACCTTCACCATCTTCTAAAGGTGCAGCAATATTACCAATTTTAGCAGATATATTAGCAATCATTTGATTCATTAGTAAATAATTTACAGCAGACATGCCGACAGCGACAATAACAGCTACAATTATTCCTGTAATCAACGGATTTGATTCTTTTACTACTGATGCTTGTACAGGTTTTTTCCCATCAAGATCTTCTCCTTCAACTCTGGGTTTTGCTTCTTTTGGTTTTGTAGGATTAGCCATCTCTTTTATCTCCAATTATAAATTTCTATACTATCTCTTAATATAATTATACAATATAAACTATATTATAGTAATGGGTTAAATAGACGATATTAAATTTTGGATTTCTCTATTCTTATTTGTTATAAAATTATAGCATGAACATATCAATAATTTCAGTAGGAAAAATAAGAGAAAAATTTATAGCAGAAGCTATAAATGAATTTTTGAAAAGATTAACTCCATTTGCAACAGTTAAGATAAAAGAAATTCCTGCTGAAAAATTAAGAAATGAATTCGATGAAAAAAGAGCAAGAGAAATTGAGGGAGAAAAGATATTAGAATTACTGAACGAAGATGATTTTAATATCGGACTTTTTGTAGAGGGCAAACAACTTTCATCCGTTGAATTAAGTCAAAAAATTAAAGAATTGGCTGATAGAGGAATAAATAAAATTAATTTTATAATCGGCGGAGCAACAGGACTTGATGAAAAAATAAATAAAATAGTTAACTTTAAATTAAGCTTTTCAAAAATGACTTTCCCTCACCAGCTTATGAGAGTTATACTGTTAGAACAAATATATAGAGCATTTAAAATAATTAATAATGAGCCTTACCACAAATAAGCTTTCTGAAAATTTTTACTCTTTAAGATAATGAAAAAATAATTTGCTTTTTGTATAATTTTTTTATGAACAGCATCTTAGAAGTAAAAAACCTTAATATATCTTTTCAGCTTGATAAATATATTTTACCTGCGATTTTTGATGTTAATTTAACTTTACAAAAAGGTAAAATATTGAGTTTAGTCGGAGAATCAGGCTGCGGAAAATCAATTACTTCTATGAGTATTCTTAATTTGTTACCTAAAAATGCCGCCATAACTTCCGGAGAAATTATTTTTGAAGATAAAAATCTTTTAAATTTACCACCTAATGAATTACAAAGAATAAGAGGGGAAAAGATAGCTTTTATTCCGCAGGACCCGATGACTTCTCTAAATCCCTTATATACTATTGAAGAGCAAATGAAGGAGGTTGTAGAACTTCATCTTAACAAAAAAGGAGAAGAAGCAAAAAAAATTATTATTCAAGCATTAGATGATGTTAAAATTCCTGATGCAAAAAACAAATTATCTTCATATCCGCATGAACTTTCCGGTGGAATGAGACAGAGAGTAATTATTGCTATGGCACTTTGTTGTAATAGTGAAATAATTATAGCTGATGAACCTACAACAGCTCTCGATGTTACTGTCCAAGCACAAATTCTTGCTTTATTAAAACAAATCCAAAACGAAAAGAATTGCTCTATATTATTAATTACGCATGATTTAGGAGTAGTTTATAATATATCGGATGAAGTTGCCGTTATGTATGCAGGAAGCATTGTTGAAAAAGGTTATACCGATGAAATTTTTTCCAATCCGTTACATCCTTATACAAAAGCCCTCTTAAACTCCTTACCTAATACGGATAATAAGATAAATTTAATTCAGGGACAACCGCCTGCAATAACAGATATCGTTAACGGATGCAAATTTCACCCCAGATGTCCTCACTGCTTCGATAAGTGTGAATTTGATAAACCCCAGCTAACAGAATTATCTAAAGAACATTTTGCCGCCTGTTTTGCTTTATAGAATTATTTACCCTCTTACTTTTATAATTGCGCAAGCTGAAGTCATGCCGGCACCAAAAGCACCTAAAAGAAGAGTACTGTTTGGTTTTATTTTTCCATTTTTGATGTTTTCGGAAATCACACAAGGAATAGAAGTAGCTGACATGTTTCCGTATTTTTCTATATTAGTTAATACTTTATCATCAGGAATATTTAATCTTTGAGCAAGTGCTTCTATCATTCTCAAATTAGCTTGATGGGGAACAAAATAATCTATATCTTCTATTTTCATTTTTACTTGAGCAAGAGTTTCTTCAACGATTGCCGGAATTTTTTTCATAACATATTTATAAACTTCTCTTCCATTCATGTAGATATATTTGTTTAATGGTTCGTCTGATTTTTCACAAAGAGGACATAAAGTACTTTGGACATTCAAAGAAATAATCTCTTTATAATCACCATCAGCGTATAAATTTACTACAGAAATATCATCTTCATCGTTATCGGAAGCTTCCACAATTGTTGCGCTGGCTCCGTCACCAAAAAGGCAGCAACTGCCTCTGTCAGCCCAATCTAAAAATTTTGTTGTTGTGTCGGAAGCAACTACTAAAATTCTCTTATACAAGCCTGAAAGAATATTTGCTCTTGCTACTTGCAGTGCATATAAAAATCCGGAACAAGCAGCAACCAAATCAAAGCCGCCGGCTTTAGGAATATTCAATGCATACTGTAATTCACAAGCTACAGAAGGATAACATCTTTCAGGTGCCGAAGTTGCGGAAATTATTAAATCAATCGTTTCTGGAAGTATTTTTAATGAGTTGAGAAGTTTTTTTGCTGCTTCTATAGCAAGTGTAACTGCATTTTCTTTGTAAGAAGCAATATACCTTGTTTTTATTCCTGTCCTTTGAACAATCCATTCATTACTTGTATCAACAAGCTTTGCCATGTCATCGTTTGTATAACATTGTTTTGGGACAGCAAACTCCATTCCTCTAATAGCAACAGCAGTCATTAGCTACACTCCAATCCTAACTGCTTACCTTCCATGAAAGCTTTAATGTTTAAATTAACAAGTTCCGGTTTATTAGGAAATAGATTTTTAATACTATTTGGAATTTCTGAGAAGTTTATATTTTCAAACAGTGTACTTAAAATACCTAAAGCAATCATATTACTAACTTTTACATTACCTAATTTTATTGCCATATCGGATATGGCAGCTTTTATAACCTTCATATTATCAGAAATATTTATATTTTTAATCAGTGAAGTATTTGCAATAACTGTACCGCCTTGATTTACATGAGAGATAAATTTTTTGAAAGATATGTCATTTAAACAAACAAGTATATCCGTTTTTTTCTTGTGAACAGAAGTAACTTCATCATCACTGACAACTATTTCACAATTAACGGCGCCCCCTCTCATTTCAGAACCATAACAAGGATACCAAGTAACTTTTTTGTTATTTTTCATAAATATATTTGCAATTATTTTCCCGATAAGAAGAACACCTTGTCCGCCAAAACCGGCAATTATTATGCTTCTCTCCATCTTATTCTTCCTCCATAATGTCTTTAAATACTCCAAGAGGAAATTCTTTTATAAGATTTTCCTGTATATGCTTGTTAGCATCCATTGGTGACATCTTCCAATTTGTAGGACAAGCAGAAAGAACTTCCACAAATCCGTAACCTAATTTCTTAATTTGAACTTCACAAGCTCTCTTTATAGCTTTTTGAGCCTTTATAATATTTTGAACAGAATCAAGTGATACTCTGGCTGAATATGCAGTACCCTTAAGCATAGCTACTTGCTCAGCTACATGCATAGGATAACCATTTAATTCAGCACTGCGACCAAACGGAGTTGTTGTAGTTTTTTGACCTATCATAGTAGTAGGTCCCATTTGTCCTCCGGTCATTCCATAATTCGTATTATTAATACAAACTGTTGTTATATTTTCACCTCTAACGGCAGCATAAAAAGACTCCGTTAAACCGATAGCGGCAAAGTCACCGTCTCCTTGATATGTAAAAACAAATTTATCGGGATTAACTCTTTTAACTCCGGTAGCTTCAGCAGCAGCACGTCCATGTGGGCATTCTAAACTGTCCATATTTAAAAAATGGTATAAGAAAGCCGAACAACCAACGCCTACCATGGCTATAGCATTTTCTCTGACATTAAATTCATCAATTGCCTGACACAGAAGCCTTATTGCAACACCATGTACGCAACCGGGGCAAAACGTATAATTTGTTCCTTTTTTAATACTTTCAGGTATATTAAACACTTGTTGCATAAGTCTCTCCAATCAATTTTTGAACAGCATCAATTATTTCAACCTCATCGAGCCAATCTCCCGCAGGAGAACCTAAATGTGTAACTTGTTCAACTCTGGTAGCAACAATAACATCATTAATCATTTGACCTCTGTTCATTTCCGCCACGATAAACTTTTTTGTTTTCTTAGACAATTCAGCCAATCTTTTTGTCGGGAATGGATATAAAGTAATCGGTCTAAAATATCCGGCTTTTATACCCTTAGCTCTTGCTGATTTTATCGCAGCTTTAATATTTCTTGTTAAACTTCCAAAAGTAACAACAATAACTTCCGCATCATCCGTAAATAATTCTTCGTAAAGGACTTCATCCTGTTCTATTTTTTTATATTTCTTAAATAAATTATCCACTTTTTCGTTATGCATAATTTCAGTTTCTGAAAGTGAACGTAAAATACGAGGCTCTCTGTTTTTAGCTCCGGATAATATCCAATTTGATTTATCAATCTCAGGATAATCATATTTTTTAAATACCGCAGGCTCCATCATTTGACCAAGAAGTCCATCAGATAGTACAAAAACAGGATTTCTGTATTTTTTAGACAAATAAAAAGCTTTGTGTGTATAATCAATACACTCTTGAACTGTAGAGGGAGCTAAAACAATAATATGATAATCACCGTTACCACCGCCTTTAACAGCCTGATTATAATCGGCTTGAGAAGGATATATATTTCCTAATCCGGGACCTGCTCTCATTACACTAATAACAACTATTGGCAACTCTTGCGCACACGCATAAGACAACCCCTCCTGCATAAGAGCAATTGCGCATGAAGCTGAAGATGTCATTGGACTGCCTCCTGTTGCCGCAGCTCCTATACACATGTTTATGGATGCTATCTCACTTTCCGCACAAACATAAGCTCTTTTCGCATTAGGCATAATTTCACTCAAATATTCCCCTATTTCCGTCTGAGGGGTAATAGGATAACCAAAATAGCTATCACATCCTGCATCAAAAGCAGCCTGCGCAATAGCAATATTTCCTTTAACTAATTCTTGTTCCATTATTTATATACCTCAGTAATAGCTAAATCAGGGCAAACAATAGCGCATGACTTACATCCGATACATTCTTTTTCTTTATTAATTTCAACAAGAAAATTACCGGTTTTTCCGATTCTTTTCCCGATGGACAACACTTGTTTTGGGCAAGCATTCACGCACAAATAACATGATTTGCACTTTGATTCATCAATAACTACTTTTCCCAATATAAACCTCCGATTTACCTATTTGGTTTTTCAATATTTTAATTATCTCGTTATCACTCCTATATTATCTTGACTTGACTACAAAGTCAATAACTATTATTAAAACTAAAAACAAAAAATAAACAAATAAAAATTTTTATCTAAAATTGGTATGCATACTGGTATTTTTTATAAAAATTGAAAAAAATATCAGTTTATATTAAAATTGACAAAGAAAGGTTATTTTTCTTAAAATACCTTTATTATAATCAATATCTACTTGACATAGATTTCAATTCAAGATAATCTAAACACAAATTGACAATTAATTAAAAAGGAAAATAAAACATGGAAAAAAGAAGAGTCGTAATTACGGGAGCAGGATGTGTATCACCATACGGAGTTGGCGTGGATAAAGCATGGCAATCCGTTCTTAGTGGTAAAAGCGCAGTCAGAAAAATGGATTGGGTAGATGAAAACCAACAAGTCAGAATTGGTGCGGAAGTTCCTGAATTTGATACAAGCGAATATGTTAATCCTAAAGATGCAAAGCGTTATGATAAATATATATTATACGGATGTGTTGCAGCAAAAGATGCAGCAAAAGATGCTTCTTTCGATATAACAAAAGAAGATCCTTATTCTGTAGGTGTATTAATAGGTACCGGACAAGGCGGTATGATTACAATAGTAGATGCTTATAATACTTCTCAAAAACGAGGGTATTGTAAATGCTCACCGTTTACGGTTCCAATGATGATACCTAATATGGGAGCCGGTATTGTTTCAATAATGCTTGGTGCAAAAGCCTTTAACAAATCAGTATCTTCAGCATGCGCAACAGGAGCTCACGCAATTGGAGATGCATTCCGTTCAATTCAATGCGGAGATGCCGACATTGTATTTGCAGGCGGAGCTGAAAAATCAATATGTGATTTTGTTATTGGTGCTTTTACCAGCGCCAGAACCTTATCTAAAAGAAACGATGAACCTCAAAAAGCATCAAGACCTTTTGATAAGGACAGAGATGGCTTTGTTATGGCTGAAGGTTCTACAATTCTTGTTCTAGAAGAATTAGAACATGCTAAAAAACGTAATGCTAAAATATATGGAGAGCTAGTCGGTTACGGGCAAAGCGGTGATGCTTATGATATAGTTGCACCTGACCCTGAAGGTAAAGGAGCAGAAAGTGCACTGTTAAAAGCATTAAAAGATGCTAATGCATCAATCGATGAAATTGATTATATAAATATGCATGGTACAAGTACTCACGTCGGTGACATTGCTGAATCAAAAATGATAGAAAGAATATTTGGTGATAAAAATAAAAATAAAAAACTATTGGTTAGTTCTACAAAATCAATGACAGGACACTTACTTGGTTCAGCAGGTGCTATTGAAGCTCTTTTTGCTTTAAAGGCAGTACAAGAAAACATAATTCCTCCAACAATAAACCTTGATAACCAAGATGAAGAAGTCGGAAATCTTGATTATGTTCCGCATAAAGCAAGAAAACATGAAGTGAACTATGCAATATCAAATTCATTTGGTTTTGGTGGAAGTAATGCTGTTTTGATTTTCAAAAAATATAAAGGTTAATTTATGAAACAAAGAAAATATCCAAACCTGCTTTGCTTTTTGGAAGATAAAACAACAGGAATGAAAAATAATATAGCTCTCGGCTTAAATACAAAAGTCGGTTGGAAAGAATTGACTTTTGGAGGAATAAGCATTCTATCTAAGAACTTAGCTTCTTACTTAATAGAAAAGGGAATAAACAAAGGTGACAGAGTTGCTATAATTTCTGAAAGCAACCCTGAATGGGCAGCTGTACTTTTTGCTTCGGTTCTTGCAGGAGCCACACTGGTACCGCTTGATATAAAACTTACTATATATGAAATGGAATCAATTTTATCAAATTGCGAGCCACGTATTTTAATTGTTTCTAATAAATTTGTGGATTTTGCAAAGACGCTTAAAGAAAAAATAACTTCTATTGAAGAAATAGTAATAATTAACGAAAGCTCAATAAATAAAGAATATATCAGTATTTATGAAATGAGCAACTATGAAGAAAAAAAATGGCGCCACAGAGGACTAAATAAAACTGCGCTTATTATATATACTTCAGGAACAACGGGAAAGCCTAAAGGAGTAGAAATAACCTACAAAAATATGCTCTCTCAAGTAAACGGTATCAGCAAATGTTTTCCGTTGAAAAAGAAGGAAAAACTTCTTTCAATTTTGCCTATGAACCATTTATTTGAATTATCTGTAGGCTTTTTAACCTTTTTAAATTTAGGTGTAACAATTTATTACCCGCAGAATTTAAAACCCGATCATATTTTTTATATACTTAAAGAAAAGAAAATTTCTTTTATGGTTGTAGTACCTGCATTTTTAAAGCTTATAAAAACAGAAATAGAATCCGATTTAAAGAAACGTTCAAATTTATATCAGTTATTTTTTAATTTCAAATTTGAATTAGCTAAATACATACCTTTTTCTGTTATAAGACGACTTATGTTTCATAATATAACAAGAAAACTCGGCGGACATTTCAAAGGATGTATATCAGGAGGTGCGCCGTTGGATTTAAATGTAGCTAAATTTATAAAGAGAATAGGGATAGATATTTTTGAAGGTTACGGTTTATCGGAAGCCTCACCTGTTGTTTCGTTAAGTACAAAAAGAGCAAACAAATCAGGTTATGTTGGAAAAGCTATTGACGGAGTAAAAATCAGAATTGACGAAGAAACTGGTGAATTACTCGTTAAGGGTGATAACATAATGAAGGGGTATTATCATCAACCTGAACTTACCGCTACTGTTGTTGATTCTGACGGCTGGCTTCATACCGGAGATATTGCAGAAATTGATTCTCAAGGTTTCCTAAAAATAACAGGAAGAATTAAAAATATGATAGTACTTTCAGGTGGTAAAAAAGTTTTTCCGGAAGAAATCGAAGCTATATTAGAAAAAAGTCCATTAATAAAAGAAACTTGTGTATTTGGTTCAACCAGAAAGGGAGGACAAAAGGACGGCACCGAATCTGTTAGTGTTGTAATTGTTCCCGATGCCAATATTTATCAAAATGAACCCGATAATGTTGAAAACATAATCAAAACAGAAGTTAAACAAATTTCACAAAAATTAGCTCTATATAAAAGACCCACAAAAATTATTATATCAAAAGAACCCTTACCTAGAACAGCAACAAGTAAAGTAAAAAGAAAAGAAGTTAAACAGATGTGGGCAAATTAATATTTTGCAGAGCTTTTACGACTTGAGTTCAATTTGAAAAAGTACGAAAAATTGTCATTTTTCGACGTTTCCGCATCCCACTTTATATACTTTGTCTTAATTAATTATTAAGGATTTGTAACATTTTTTAAAAAAAACGCAATTTCTGTATGAAAAATTTTTTTATTGATATATACCAAGTCAATTATGGCATAGGGAAACAAAAAGGCATACAGGAGTAAAAATGAGCGCAGTCGATACAGTTCGCAGCACAAGTGTAAATTTTTGGAATACGGATTTCTTAAAAAAAGAATTATCCGAAACTAATAATAATCAGTCTTCTCTATTTTTAACTCAAAACAAAAAGTTTAAGAATATGCAATTATCATCTGCTCTTTCAGGTGCAGAAGCAAATAACGGTACAAAACAGAAAGGAAGTAATCCTGAGGCAAAACAAACAGCGCCCCAAAAAGAAGATTTGAATTTAGAAGAACTTAGATTTTTCAAATTCGGTAATTTATATTAGCGGGTAAATAGAAAATAAGTAACGGTAATTAATGGTATGGCAGGTAATTTTGGTAAGTAGTTACACACAAGTGTACTATATTAACCTTTAGCTTGTCTTACAAAAGGCAAGCTTTTAATTTTTTTTAGTAAGGTAACAAAACAAGGTAAGGAGGATAATCTATCGAAGTAAGGTAATTTTTGGGAACGGGGAACACAAAGAATTTAAAAGTGTTCAATAAAGGTTATAAATATTCGCGATTATAACTTTTTTAAATAGGAATTAGTTTAAGCGAAATAGTTTACATTATTTGAGTTGCGCATAACGTAGTGCGCAGAGTAAGGTTAAGTTTACACATTTTAAGGAGGAATTTTTATGGAAATTGAAAAATTACAAGGAATCTCTAGGAACAAAGATTCAGAAGCTATGAAAGTTTACAAACAAATAGTAGAACAAGAAAATGCAAAAACAGATGACAGCGTTTTTAATGTAAAATTGGATGAACAACCTACAGGCATAGTTAAAGCAATAGAAGATTTAGCTACGAAAGAAGCAGGGTTGGATAACTTGTTTATTAATTATGATTTTTCCAGATTTTATTTTTCAGATTTAGATCCGTTTGCAGTCAAAACAAATAATGATAATATAGATTTTCCAAGCAATATATCTATAGATAATCGTACAAGATTTGAAAAATTTGTTGACGGTACAAAGGAAGTTTATAATAACACTACAGACGCTATTGCAGATGGAATGCTCTTTCTAAAAGATAAAACAGTACAAGGCTCAAAAGCAGTAGCTGACGGTACAACAAAAGCAGCAACTGCCGTAAAAGATACTGCTGTAAAAGGTTCAAAAGCAGTGGTTGAAGGAACTGAAAAAGCAGCAACTGCCGTAAAAGATACTGCAGTAAAAAGCGGAAAAGCAGTAAAAGATACAACAGTAGAAACTTATAACAATGTTAAAGATGCTACAACAAATACTTTTAATAATATGAATAAAGGCATGAAATACAGTTTACTAGGTATCGGTACAGGCGGTATTATCGCAGGTGTTTCAAAGTTAGTATCATCATTTTTGAAAAATAAAACTGCAATAAAAGTATTGTCCGGTTTCGGTATATTCGGTGCAATTGCAGGTATCGGTTCAGCTATAGCTTATGGTATTTTTGCAACAATGAATGTTAATGCAGCTAAAAAAGAAACAAAAGAACATTTAGATAACTGCTTAAAAGCAGAAGATGAAAAAATTATTGCACTGGAAGAAAAATCAGTAGCTGAAGATGCAAAGAAAACAGCAGAAGAAGAACGTGATAATGCTTTAGCAGAAAAATCACAAGCTGAAGATGCAAAGAAAACAGCAGAAGAAGAACGTGATAATGCTTTAGCAGAAAAAACTACCGCAGAAGGGAAACAAAAAGATGCGGAAAAATTAGCCAGTGAAACAAAAAAAGAAAATGAAGCTTTGAAAGAAGAAAATGAAGGTTTGAAAGAAAGCAATAAAACTCTAAAAGACTTATATGATAGTGCAGAAGAAACAGCTAAAATATTTATTGATATGAATGAACAAATTGTTAATTTTTGGCAAAATGCTGAAACAGCACAAAAACTAGCCGAAGAAGAGGCAAGATTAGCTAAAGAAGAAACAGAATTAGCTAAAGAAGCTAAAGAAAAAGCAGAAGCAGAAGTTCAAACAACTAAAAAGCAAGCAGAAGCTGAAGTTAAAGCTGCACAAGAAGCACAGAAAAACGCAGAAACAAAAGCTCAAGCTGCTAAGGAAGCACAGAAAAGAGCTGAACAAAACAGAGATAACGCTGTAGAAACTATGAATCAAGCAATAAAAGCACAAGAAGCAGCAGATGCTCAAGCCGCAGAACAAAGGAATTTAGCAAATATAAAAAGTCTTGCAGCATTAGAAGTAGCTAAATTAGACCTAAGAGGTTATAAGCCGAGTCAAAGACAAGAAATTGTCAGCAAAATAACCGACAATATAAAAGCAGGCAACGAACCTTTAAAAGATGTATTCAAAGAATATAAAACACCTATTAAATAGAGGTTGTTAAGAAAACTAAAAGAGGGGGCGGTTACCCAAAATCAACCCCTCTTTCTAAAAAAACAAAGTCAGTAGATAAAAACAAAGGAGAATAAAAAATTATGTCATTAACAATAAACCCAATGAAAGTAGCATCAACAGAGCAACAACAACAAGTAAACAATGTTCAAGAAAGCCAACCGCAAGAAAACAATACAACTAAAGAAAGCTCAATTTTTTCAAACTACGCTATTAAATACAGCACAATCGGTTTAGGAACAGGTATCGGTATCACAGGCGCTTCAGCAGCAGCAATTAAATACTTAAAAACAACACCAAAAGTATTAAACGCAATTAAAGGAACAGGTATTTTCGGTATAGCTCTCAGCGTAATTTCTCTCGCATCACTTTTAACTTTTGCAATAAAAGACAGATTCTTTAATAAACCAAAAGAAGAATCTAAAGAAGCAGCTAAAGAAGAAGCTAAACAAGAAGTTAAACAAGAGCCTAAAGAAGAACAAAAACAACCAGTTACAGAAACAAAATAACAATTAAATATAATAGGGGGAACAAGCTTCCCCCTTTATATAAAAAGCACATTCAAAACTAAATAGGGAAATAAAAAAAGATTATATGGAACATTTTAATCCCCATTAATGTCTTATAAAATAGAAATGCCGTATTTGCTTGCCGCTTAATGCGGCTTTTTTTTTTGCAAAATTTAAATATAAATATTTAAATTTTGTAAACTTTTATTACACTAAATAAACAAACATGCACTTTTTTTACCATGTTTGTTTTTATTAATATATAGAGATAAAACGAGATATACTACCTACCTTACCTTACCTTACTCTTTGAGAGATTAACTCAAAGATTTAGCCTTCCGAAAGGAAGGTTTTTTTTATAGTTTAACCATAAGTAAGAGGTAAACAGCAAATACACTTATAGAAGAAAGAGCAAACCACCAGCGCATAACAGGGGGTTGGTTTTTCCACGCCCAGAGTAAACCTTCGGACATATCTTCATTTCTCGTTACATTTTCATTAATCATAAGTTTTGTTAGCCCTTTTGCCATATTATTCCTTCCGTTTCTCTCTTTTTATATACTTATTTTCTCTTTTTTTTTAATAGGTTACATCAACCAAAAGGTGGATTTTTATGATTAAAAATATTAATCTTAGAAATAATATACTTCCTAATTAAGTTGTCACCAGCAGAAAAAATCATTTTGTATACCAAATGTATTCTGCCGCCGAAATAAAAAATTTACATAATTTTACTTAAACAGTTATTAAATATATTTACAGAGCAAAATTACTTATCACTTTATATAATTTATCACCCTAATCTTTTCTTTTAGGCTAATTCAAAAAAATAAATATCATCTTAAAATATTTATCGTAAATCAATTTGCTAAAACAGGAGAGGAGAAAATTATGGTTGTTAGACAGAGAGATTTGCATTCAAAAGATGTATACTTTGCAGAATTTTATAACGTACCTAAAGAAATGTTAGATTGGTTTGATGAAATAACACGTGAAAATAATTGTTATATTGAAAAAAAAGAATGGAAATCAAAATACAACAGCTACGTCATATATGATTATGAGCCATTTTGTTCTGATGGGTTTGAAATAAATATAGTTATATCTTCAAATTCCATTAGCAATGTAGGTTTTATTAAATATCTTTATGATAAAAAATGCAAAACTATAGAATTTTTCCGCCGATGCATGAAGGGATAAATTAAGGAATACTATTATTATTAAAATTAAAAGAGAGGATGGCATCCGTGCCATCCTCTCTTTGTAAGGAAATTTATTTATTAATTATTATGTCATACGAACTAATGCTTGAAGCACTTCACTTGTTGCAGAGAATACACGGCTGTTTGCATCAATAGCACGTTGTGATAAAATCATATTTGCAAATTCTACAGACAAATTAACGTTAGATGATTCCAGACCGCCTGATGCTATTTCACCAAATCCGTTTGTATTACCCATAGAAAAAGTAATATCACCACAGTTTGGACCGGTTGAGTAAATATTACCACCTGTTAATAACATACCTTGTTGGTTTTGAATTGATGCAAGTTGAAGCTGTAAGTTAGCAGGTTTTACAACTTCTCCGTTAACTGTTATATCTTTACTCTTTATTGTTTTTCCGTTTGCAGTTACATATTTTAAAACAATTCTGCCGTCTTCAGCTTCGGTTGTTAAAGTATCACCGTTTGAATATGTTACCTCTAAAGCACCTGTTGAAGAAACACTAAATGATGCTTTTGAATAAGTATCATCGTTATTTGCTGCTTCACCAATAACTACTTCTTGAGAAAGAATATTACTCTTATAACTTCCATCTGCTGCTTTTGGAGCAGTTGCCAAACCTGTTTCTTTTACAAAGTTACTTGTATCTGTTTTATCACCGAATGCTAAAGTTCCGACAGCTGTTAAGCCTGATACTTCCTTCGTTGTGAATGAGAAAGTACCATCATTATTTACAACAGCACTGACAGTTGAATTTCCGCTATCAGTTAAGTCGGTATCAGCTGCAATTGCAGTATTAATTTTTGAAGCAATTTGCTGCAAGCTTGTTGCACCTGTTAAATCAACAGTTAATTTGCTTATTGAATTTCCTGTACCGTCAAGTACATCAAATGTAAATGTACCTGTTGATATTTTTGCATTATTTAATTCATCTAAGTTACCTGCTGAACCTACGGTTAAATCTTTACCTATGATAGATAAATTTAAGTATTCAGGTACATAAATATTTTCTTTTGTGCTTGAAGTAGAATAAGCATTATCTGTACCTAATAATTTTAAACCGCCGGAAGTAACAAAGTGTCCGTTTTTATCTAAAGAGAAATTACCGTCTCTTGTAAAGCCTACTTCACCTGAGCTTGTTTCTACTGTAAACCAACCGTTACCTTGAATGTTCAAATCGGTTGATAAACCTGTTTGTTGTACAGTACCACCGGTGTAGTCTTTGCTTATTGAAGAAATACTGACACCAAGACCTTTTTGCATCGGATTTGTACCACCTATTGTTTCACTTCCGCCAGAACCGGATGAAAGTGTTCTTGCATAAAGCGTTTGAAAAGTCATGTTTGAAGCCTTAAATGCAGTGGTGTTCATGTTCGCAATGTTGTCTGCGATAACGTCTAACCTTGATTGTGAGGTTGTTAAACCTGTAATAGAAGTGTAAAGTGATTGTGACATAAATTTTTTCTCCCCTTGAATATTGTAAAACTACTTATAGTAATTGTTCTGCTAATTTTGTTATGAATGAATTTGCAAGTGCTTGCAATTTCGGATTTTCCAAAACGAAATCAACAATACTGTTTGCTTTCTCTTTTAATGCTGATTGTTTTTCCTCTTCACTTTCAGCGTGATTAGCAACTTGAGAAATGCTTGCTATCGGTATTTCTTTTCCGTTAACAGAAAGAGAAATAGTTCCGTCTGCACCGTAAGTAACAGAATCAACTTTTCCGGTAATTGTTTGTGTCGGATCTTCTGGATCTGTTGCAGTTATATCTTTACCAACCATTTGTGCTGCTTGTGTAAGTTGATTAGATGCCATAACTGAATTGTTTGCATTAATCAAAGCATCTCCGTATTTTGTCATCTTTTCGTTCATTTCCTGCAAACTGGAAACTTGTGTAAACATTGCCTGTTGACTCAAAAACTCCGTATTATCCATTGGCTCTAACGGATTTTGATTTTGCAACTGCACCATCATGAGCTGTAAAAACACATCGGAACCTAAATCTGCGGTACCCATTTTGTCTTTGTTGTTTTCATGATTTGTTACTGCTGTTGAATTTTTGATTGAAGTCAGTGTTGACTGTATTTCAGACAAACTCATTTTGTCCCCCCCTATATTATTACGTTATATTTTGTAATCGATTAAACCGTTATGTAATAAATTTGTTTTTGGTTTTGCTTCTGTTTCCGTTTCATCTTCTCTTGTTTTTGTATCTCCAAATAAGTTATTATTTCTTAAACTCTTTGCTAATTTTTCTTGTGCAAATTTTGAATTTTCATGACTCTTCCCATCTAAGAAATCATTCATTCTTTCGTTATTTTGTCCTCTGGAATCAAAATTCATTTCTGAATTTTCTATATCGGCAACTTTTACATTAACTTCTGAAACATTTATTCCCTGTTCTTGTAATGTTTGTTTTAAAGAATTTATATTTTTGTTTAAAATGTCTGCTGCCTGTTGATTGCTTGCTGTTAACTGTGCTGTTATGCCTTCGCTTGATGAAGCAATGTTTATATGCAATCTTCCCAAACTTTCGGGACGTAAAATCATGCTTATTTGTGACACTCCTTTAGTGAGTTTTGTTATTGTTTCTGTTCTTACATGTTCTATAAAGTTTTGTTCATTAATATTTTCTGTTTTTTCATTCATTATTTGACTGAAATCAACAACTTTGTTTAAGCTGAGTTTTGTCAGTTGCGAAGGAATATCATTTAATGATGCAAAATTGAAGCCATTATTACCCATACTGTTAAAGTTAAATTCATTTTCTTTTGCAGATATCTTGGTATCAGTTAATATCAAATTATCCTCGTGTAATTCGTTTATTTCTACTTTATCCTGTTTAAGAGAATCTGCAAAAGATGTATTTTGGGTAACAGGTTGCTCCTTAATATTATTTTCTAATAATACGTTATCATCTTTCGGTAAAAACTCATTTTTCTCTGTATCTTTAATTTGTTGTTGATTAGATACCTGTATATCAGGTTTTACAAATTCTACAGTTTTAGTTTCTGTTTCAATTTTTGGAATGTTATTGCTATTTTTAACAGTCTCTTGCAATGGATTTGCTTGACTGACTTTTTCAATAACCTCTTCTTTTGGTAAAACATTAAGAGAATTATTCTCTTCAATTGTTTTTTCTGAAACAACATTTTTGATAATTTGTTCTGATGTTTTTTGAACAAAATCTTCTTTTGGTAAGAAATTATCCGTTTTAAATTCTTCAAGTTTTATATTTTCTGCCGCTTCAGGCTCAAATTCAATTTTGATATTTTCTATATTTGTTTGTTTTAAAATATCATTTTGAATAGTTTTATTATTATCGGAAAAATCAAATTTGATAGTATTATCAACTGGTTTTGATATTTCAGGTTGAATAAATTGTTTATTATCAGAAAAGTCAAATTTGACAGCATTATCAACAGGTTTTGATATTTCCGACCCGATAAACTGTTTATTATCAGAAAAGTCGAATTTGACAGCATTATCAGCAGGTTTTGATATTTCCGACCCGATAAACTGTTTATTATCAGAAAAATCAAATTTGATAGCATTATCAACTGGTTTTGATATTTCAGGTTGAATAAATTGTTTATTATCAGAAAAGTCAAATTTGACAGATGTATCAGTCATTTTTGATATTTCCGGCTGGATAACCTGT
>JAEEGL014062537.1_pt1 | contig 25090 bp, 22 predicted proteins | sample 9134231 | NCBI WGS metagenome assembly JAEEGL01 (sample SAMN16246548, study PRJNA631951) | gut metagenome | biome: gut microbiome; feature: rumen; material: fiber-attached | host: Bos | place: Iran: Karaj | collected 2018-10 | reverse complement strand
TGTAGCACTTGACGCCCTTGCCGCCGCGGTTCTGCGGGCTGAACTCGTTCATGTCGGTGCGCTTGCCCAGACCCAGCTCGGAAATGATCAGCATATCCTCGCCCTGGCTGGCCAGCTGCATCGAAACGACCTCGTCGCCGTCATCCAGCTTCATTCCAATGACGCCCATCGACACGCGGCCCGTGACGCGCACATCGGTCTCATGGAAGCGGATGCACTGGCCCAGCTTCGTGACCAGCAGCACATCGTCCGAATCCGTCGAGATCTTAACCTCAATCAGCTCGTCGTCCTCCTTGAGATTGATGGCGGCCAGGCCGTTCGAGCGCACGTTCTGGTACTCGGTCACGGAAGATTTCTTCACAATACCGCCCCGCGTCGCCATAATAAAGTACTTATCCTCTTCATAGGCCTTGATCGGGATAATGGCCGTGATCTTTTCGTCCGCCCCAAGCTGCAGCAGGTTGACGATCGCGACGCCCCGGCTTGTACGGGAAGCCTCGGGAATATTGTAGGCCTTCAGGCGGTAGGTCTTTCCCTTGTTCGTGAAGAACATGATGTAATGGTGCGTCGTGGTCATGAAGAGCTCGTCGATATAGTCCTCTTCCAGCGTCTTCATGCCGGTCACGCCCCGTCCGCCGCGGTTCTGGCTGCGGAAATTGGAGATGCTCATCCGCTTGATGTAGCCCAGTGACGTCATCGCGATGACGACCGGCTCATCCGGAATGGTATCCTCATCCGTCAGCTCGTCGGTGTCCGCGCCGATCTGTGTGCGGCGTTCGTCGCCGAACTTTTCCGCCGTGATCAGCAGTTCTTCCTTAATCACACCCAAAAGCAGCCGTTCATCCGCCAGAATCGCTTTCCATTCAGCAATCTTTTCCAGCAGATCGGCATATTCGGTCTCCAGCTTTTCGCGCTCCAGACCGGTCAGAGCCCGGATCCGCATGTCCACGATGGCCTGCGCCTGCACATCCGTCAGCCCGAAGCGCTTCATTAAGCCTTCCTTCGCCAGCTGGACGGTCCGTGCACCGCGCACGATGCGGATGACCTCGTCGATATTGTCCAGTGCGATCAGCAGGCCTTCGATGATATGGGCCCGCTCTTCGGCCTTATTGAGGTCGTATTTTGTCCGCCGCGTCACTACCTCTTCCTGATGATCCAGGTAGGCGTGGAGGACCTGCTCCAGGTTCATGACCTTGGGCTGTCCTTTGTCCAGTGCCAGCATGATCACGCCGTAGGTCGTCATCAGCTCGGTATGCTTATAGATCTGGTTGAGGACCAGGTTCGGATTTGCGTCGCGGCGCAGCTCCACGCACAGGCGGACACCGTCCTTGTTGGATTCGTTTCTGAGCTCGGAAATCCCGTCGATCTTTTTTTCCTTGACCAGATCCGCGATATCCTTTAAGGCCTTTTCCGGATTCACCTCGTAGGGCGGCTCGGTAAAGACGATGCGGTTTTTGCCGTTGGCCATGGGCTCAATCGAAGAAACTGCCTGAATGCGGATCTTGCCGCGTCCTGTCCGGTAGGCTTCTTCGATCCCCTGACGCCCCAAAATCACGGCGCCGGTCGGGAAATCCGGTCCTTTAATGATTTCCATCAGCTCGTCGACCGTCGTATCGCGGTTTTCACGCACGCGGTTATCGATCATCAGAGCAACGCCGTTCACGACCTCGCGCAGATTGTGGGGCGGGATATTGGTCGCCATACCGACCGCGATGCCCGTTCCGCCGTTAACGAGCAGATTCGGGAAGCGGGCCGGCATAATCGTAGGTTCTTTCTCCGATCCGTCGAAGTTATCCTCAAAATCCACCGTGTCCTTGTTCAGATCCGCCACCATTTCCATGGAGATCCTGGACATACGGGCTTCGGTATACCGGGGCGCCGCAGGACCGTCGCCGTCAATGGAACCGAAGTTGCCGTGACCGTCCACGAGCGGATAGCGCATGGACCAGGGCTGAGCCATATTGACCATGGCCATATAGATGGATGAGTCGCCGTGAGGGTGATATTTACCCATCGTATCACCGACGATACGGGCGCTCTTTCTGTGAGGCTTGTCGGGTCCGTTGTTCAGCTCGGTCATGGAGTAGAGGATGCGGCGCTGCACCGGCTTTAAGCCGTCGCGCACGTCCGGCAGAGCCCGGCTCACGATAACGCTCATCGCGTAATCGATATAGAACTCCTCCATGGTTTTTTTGAGGTCGACCTCATGAATGCGGTCAAAATCAAAAATCGTTTCGTCTATATTGTCGTTTTTTGTCTTTTTCGCCATACTCTCTCACCTATACGTCCAGATTCTTGACGAACTTCGCATTGGCTTCGATGAACTCGCGCCTGGGTTCCACCTTGTCACCCATGAGCACATTGAAAGTCATATCTACTAAAGAAGCGGTGTCCTCGTCAATGCTGACCTTGCGCAGGATCCGTCTCGCCGGATCCATCGTGGTCTCCCAGAGCTGATCGGCATCCATCTCTCCCAGACCCTTATAGCGCTGGATGCGGGCGCCGTCCTGGCCGATCTCAGCCATAAGCTTTTTCTGTTCCTCTTCACTGTAGGTGTACCAGGTCTTTTTGTTCTTTTCGACCTTGTACAGCGGGGGCTGTGCCAGATACACATGGCCCTGACGGATCAGCTCCGGCATGAAACGGTAGAGGAAGGTCAGCATCAGCGTCCCGATATGGGCGCCGTCCACATCGGCATCCGTCATAATGATAATCTTGTCATAGCGCAGCTTTTCGATATCGAAATTGCTTAAGATCCCGGTGCCGAAGGCTGTGATCATGGTCTTGATCTCCGCATTGGCATAGATCTTTTCTTCTCTCGCCTTCTCGACGTTCAGAATCTTGCCGCGCAGCGGCAGAATCGCCTGGTTTTCGCGGTTTCTCGCGGTCTTGGCGCTTCCGCCTGCGGAGTCGCCCTCCACAATGAAGATCTCGCACTGCTTGGGGTCCTTTAAGGAGCAGTCCGCCAGTTTGCCGGGCAGACCGAAGGAATCCAGAGCGTTGGCCCGACGCACGTTGTCACGGGCCTTCCGGGCATTTTCACGGGCCTTCTGAGCCAGCAGAGCCTTGTCGCAGATGGCTTTCGCCACGATCGGGTTCTGCTCCAGGAAATAGACCAGCTTTTCGCCCACGATGGATTCCACCGCGGTGCGGGCCTCGGAGTTGCCGAGTTTCTGCTTGGTCTGGCCTTCGAACTGCGGATCCTCGATCTTGATGGAAATGATGGCCGTCAGACCTTCGCGGATATCGTCGCCGGTCAGGTTCTGGGCATTGTCCTTTAAGATCTTGTTTTTGCGCGCATAGTCGTTGAAGCACTTGGTCGTCGCATTTTTGAAGCCGGTCAGATGCATGCCGCCTTCGGGCGTGATGATGTTGTTGACGAAGCTCAGAGTGTTCTCGCTGTAGCCGTCGTTGTGCTGGAACGCGACTTCTACGTAGACGCCGTTCAGGGTCCCGTCGATATAGATGACCTTGTCGTAGAGAGCATTGCTGCTCTTATTCAGGAAGGTGACGAATTCCTGGATACCGCCCTCATAGTGATAGCTGGTCTCCTTCACTTCCTCCCCGCGCTTGTCGCGGATCGTGATGCGCAGGGCCTTGGTAAGGAAAGCCGTCTCCCGGAGACGCGTCTTTAAGGTATCGTAATCAAAGACCGTCTCTTCGAAGATCGTCGCGTCCGGCTTGAAAGTGACCGTGGTGCCGGTCTGGGATTTCTTGCAGGTGCCGATGGGGGTCAGGGGAGACGCCACATGCCCGCCGTTTTCGTAGCGCTGCTTATAGACGACGCCGTCCTGACGGATCACGACCTCCAGCCATTCGGATAAGGCGTTGACGACCGAGGCGCCCACACCGTGCAGGCCGCCGGAAACCTTGTAGCCTCCGCCGCCGAATTTGCCGCCTGCGTGCAGAATCGTAAAGACGACCTCCACCGCCGGAATACCGGCCTTCGGATGAATGCCGACCGGGATCCCCCGGCCGTTATCGATAACCGTCACGGATCCGTCTGCATTCAGCTCCACTTCAATATTGTCACAGAAGCCGGCCAGTGCCTCATCCACCGCGTTGTCCACGATCTCATAGACCAGATGATGCAGACCGCGCGAAGATGTCGTGCCGATATACATGCCGGGACGCTTCCGGACCGCCTCCAGACCCTCTAAGATCTGAATTTGATCCGCACCGTATTCCAGCTGCTCTTCCTGTTTCTTCTCTTCTTCACTCATTTTTCCTTATTCTCCTTACTTGCCCTCCCCCGGAAGGATGGTGGGTAGTCCGCAGGGTCATCGGGGCGACTTTCGCCCTACTCCTCCGTCAAAGTTCCGCCGGCGACCCTCCATTTTTTATCCACATTGATCGAGCGCCTCACAAAATCGTCCAGTCCCGTGCAGGTCAGAAACGTCTGCGTACTGCTGATGCTCTGCAGCAGCTTCTCCTGCCGGCCGGCATCCAGTTCCGAAAGAACATCATCCAGCAGCAGGACCGGCGCGTCGCCTATTTTCTTTTTTACCAGCTCGATTTCCGCGAGCTTCAGGGAAAGCGCGGTGGTTCGCTGCTGTCCCTGTGAGCCGAAGCGTTTGACATCGACTCCGTCAATATAAAACTCGATTTCATCGCGCTGCGGCCCCAGGGTAGTGCTGCCCAGCGCAATGTCTCTGTCCCGGTTTAAAAACAGCCTGTCCGCCATGCTGCCGATCTCCGCCCCAGGGACATAGCGAAGACCCAATTCTTCCTTTCCGTCCGTGATCTCCCGGTGGATCGGACGAACGATCTCATCCAGTTCGCCGATGAATTCCTGCCGGATCTTCATCAGTATTTCGCCGGATTCCGCCAGCTTCTCTTCATAGATCGTCATCATCCCCGCCAGTTCCGGTTTTTCTCTGAATTCCTTGAGCAGGGCGTTCCGCTGCATCAGCGTTCTCTTATACGCCACCAGCTGCTTCGTATAGTACGGATTCAGCTGACAAAGCTCTACATTCAGAAAACTTCTTCTCTCTACCGGCGCGCTCTTGATAATCTTCAGATCTTCCGGCGAGAAAAACACCACGTGGAACTGTCCGAGCAGCTCCGAGACCCTTCCGAGCGGGACGCCGTTGACGGCAGCTTCTTTGTTCTTACTGCGGCTGATGTGATAATCGATTCGGGTTACCGTACCTTTTTTTTCCACAAAAAGCCTCACATGTGCCTCTTCCTCTCCAAAAGCAATGATTTCTTTTTCCTTGCTGCTTCTGTGCGAAGAGGTTGTGGCACAAGCGTAAATTGCTTCCAATAAGTTCGTTTTTCCCTGTGCGTTATCCCCGTAGATCAGATTGGTTCCCGGTGCGAAATCCATCCGAAGCGCAGAATAGTTTCTGTAATTTGTCAGCTCGACAGACTTTACAAGCATGTGACTTTTACTTGCTTTCCCTTAAATTCAATCAGATCGCCGGGCACACATTTCCGTCCCCGGCGCAGATCCACCTCCCCGTTGACCGTCACCTGCCCTGCCGTGATCATTTCCTTGGCAATGGCTCCGTTTTCCGCCAGTCCGGCCAGCTTTAAGGCCTGTCCGAGCTTGATATATTCATCTCTGATCGTAATTTCCATATTTTCCCGCAATCTATTTTCTGTTTTCCCTCCATAGGGAAGCGGCACGAAGCGCCGGAGGGGTTGAACCCCCAGTCGCCTCCGGCGACAGCCCCCCCTAACAAGGGGCTTAATTTCTGCCTCCCCTCTTCAGGGGAGGTGCCTTGCCCTCCCCCGGAAGCAGGGGAGGGATGTCGGCATAGCCGACAGGGCGGGGGCGACTTGCCGCCTTACCTCGATACAAAGTTTACCGGCAGAATCAGGTAAATGTAAGTTCCTTCGTCATCCCGAATGAAGCCCGGCGCGCGGGAATTTGACAGATACAGATTGATCTTTTCGTCGTCTATAGCCCGCAGCGCATCGATGAGAAAACGGGGATTGAATCCGATCAGCAGATCCTTTCCTGTCTTTTCCGCATACAGTTCTTCCTTCATGGAACCGATGATCGAAGTCAGACTGAGCGTCACGCCGCCGTCTTTGATATCCAGGATCAGCGGCTTCTTATCGGATTCTCTTACAAGGATTACCGACCGTTCGATACAGTCCAGCAGCTCTTTCCGGTTAAAGGTCAGCTTTGTTTCGTGATTGTCCGTGATCATCTGGTCGATGCGGAAGTATTCCCCGTCAATCAGGCGGCTCATCACGGTCGTTCCTTCAAAGGAGAATAAAATATGGTTTTTCCCGAGATAAATATCTACGGTCTTAGCCACGTCTCCCGCCACGATCCGGCTTATATCGCTTAAGGTTTTGCCCGGAACGATCACGGATTTGTTTTCATAATAATCGTTCAGCACACAGTAACGGATCGCGATACGGTGTCCGTCCAGCGCCGCGACGCGCAGAGTATTGTTCTTTATCTCGAACAGCTCACCCGTCATCATCTTATTGTTCTCGTTGGCCGAGATCGAAAAGATGGTCTCTTCAATAATATTTTTCAGTGTCAGCTGTGAAATAACGACAGGCGTTCCTTTTTCCATCGACGGCATGCCGACAAAATCTTCTCCGTTCTTGCCGGACATCTTGAAATTAGCCTTGCCGGAGGTGATTTCCACCTGCATGTTTCTGTCTGCTTTCAGGTGAATCTCATCTTCGGGCAGCTTCCGGACGATATCCGAAAAGAGCTTTGCATCCAGGGCTACTTTTCCTTCTTCTACGATCGTTCCGCCTGTTTCGGTACAGATCGCCATCTCCATATCGTTGGCCATCAGCGTAATCACGCCGTTTTTGGCTTCGAGCAGCAGACATTCAAGAATAGGAAGAGAAGTCCGGGTCGGAACGGCTTTGGTAGTTATATTGATTGCCTGGATCAGTTTCGGTTTGGAAAAGAAAAGGTCTAACATGGCATCTCCTTATTTCTTTACATAGTATGTATTACATATTAGGGGCGGTTGAAATGTTGAAACCCCATTAATTTACAGGAATCATCGGCTTTTTCCGTATAGGATAAAGCAGTGGGCAGACCGTGAAAAGGACGGGATAAACAGGCTTTTATACACTTTGTAAGGATGTCTGCCTATGCAGCCGTCGTTTATGCACTCTTCGGCACCTGCTTATCCACGGGAAATGTGGATGCGTCAGGGTGTGATTTTTTTCTTTAAAACTTCCATCACACTGCGCAGGTTTTCGTCTGTCTGCAGCTGTTCTTCTATCTTCCTCTTTCCGTGCAGCACAGTTGTGTGGTCTCTTCCGCCCAAAAACTGTCCGATGTTTTTAAGAGGAGTCTGGGTCAGTTCTTTTGCCAGATACATAACGATCTGGCGGGGATAAACAATCTCGGCGTCCTTTTTCTTGGAAATGATATCGGCAGTGCTGATGCCGAAATGATCCGAGACTACTTCCAGAATGTAGGGCAGCGTGACTTCATGCGGGGCATCGGGGCTGATCTGATCGCGAAGGGCTTCTTCCGCAAGCTCAAGCGTAATGGGCCGCAGCGTGACCCGGGAAAGAGCGACGATCTTGGTCAGGGCACCCTCCAGTTCCCGAATATTCGATTTGATATTGGAAGCGATGTATTTGATCACTTCGTTATCGATGTTGTAACCGGCAATTTCTTCTTTTTTGCGGAGAATAGCCATGCGGGTCTCGAAATCAGGCAGGCCGATATCGGCCGTTAAGCCCTGCTCAAAGCGGGAACGCAGCCTGTCTTCCAGATTGTTGATCTCGCGCGGGACCCGGTCGCTGGAAATGACGATCTGCTTATCCTTCTCATACAGAGCATTGAAGGTGTGGAACAGTTCTTCCTGCATGCCGGGCTTGTCGGAAATGAACTGGATGTCGTCGATCAGCAGAACGTCCACATAGCGGTACTTTTCGCGAAAATCCGTCATGGTGACGTTGTTTTTGTTGCGGATCGCATCCACGTAATCGTTCAGAAACTTTTCGCAGGTCACGTACAGGACGCGGGCCTTCGGATTATCCCGAAGAATAAAATGAGCGATCGACTGCATCAGGTGCGTCTTGCCGAGGCCGACACCGCCGTAGATGTAAAGCGGATTGAAGGCATGACCGGGCGATTCCGCGACCGCAAGCGAAGCAGCATGGGCCAGTTTGTTGTTCTGACCGACCACGAAGGAATCAAAGGTATAGCGGGCATTCAGATTGGCAATACTGAAATCCTGTCGGCGGGGAGAAGGTTCGGTTTCTGACCTGGCCTGCCGGGAATTGACAAATTTCAGCTCGCAGTTTATGTCGGTCACTTCCTCGATCACATATTTTAAAAAGAAGGAATATCGGCTTTCAATAAAGGAAACCGAGACGGTCTCACCGGGAAAATAGACAGTGAGGATATTTTTTTCCAGAGACAGCGGAACCAGTGGGAGAATCCAGGTGCGGTAACTGACGTCCGTCAGCTCCTTTTCATCCCGGACCCGTTCCAGAATCTCGGGCCATTTGCTTTCAATAACATCAAACATAGCAAACCTCTTTCGGATCAGCGCATAATCCGAGTAATACACCGTAATCATACCAAAAAAACAGAAAAAACACAAGATTTAAGAGCGAAATAATCAATTCAAAACGTAAAAATGTGGAAAACTTTCAGAGGAAACAAGGGGTTTCCTGACAGGGTATCCACCGAAATAACAGGGATGTCCACTGAAAAACCGCTAATTTTACTGTAAAAACATACGAAAAAGCGCTCAATCCGTATAGTTTTCCACTTTATCCACAGATAAGGTAAAGAGGTAAAATGTGCATGAATATCAGGGTCATTTTATCCACTGTTTTTACACGACTTATGCCCAATTGGTGGATAATGACTTTTTGAGAAAATAAAGGTTTTCCGCGTTTTTCGATAAAAAGAGCTTGACTAAAGAAAATGTTTTCCATATAATTTAACGTGCATTTTTATCAAAAGGAGGAACCAGGCCATGAAAATGACATTCCAGCCTAAGCGGGTATCTGATAAGCGGGTTCACGGTTTCAGAGCACGCATGAAGACAAGCAGCGGCAGAAAAGTTCTTGCGGCCCGCAGAGCAAAGGGCAGAGCTAAAATTTCCTTCTAAGGCCGCTTTCAGTGGTCTATTTTTTACGGAAATGGGCAGCTTTTCGCCAATGGAAACGCTGAAGAAAACAGCGGAATTTGCCAATGTCTATGAAAACGGAAAGACATATGGCAGCAAACTCCTTGTCCTCATTGTTTTGGATTCGGAAAAGGACAGGGAAGCCGGCCGGTTAGGGATATCGGTCAGCAAAAAAGTCGGAGGCAGCGTGGTCAGACACCGTGTGCGCCGGCTGATAAAGGAAAGCTTCCGCCTTCATCAATCGGAATGGGCGCGTGCAGACTTCGTGGTTGTCGCCCGCAGGGAAGCAGCCGGGAAAAGTTTTGAAGAGATCGACCGTACTCTTCTCTTCCTGGGAAAAAAGGCTAATGTTTGGAATAAGGGTGAGATATCATGAAGAAACTGCTCATGGCTCTGGTCCGCTTTTACCAGAAGAGAATCTCGCCCTTAAAGCCCTTCGGAACATGCAAATACATACCGACCTGTTCGCAGTATGCACTGGAAGCACTGGAAAAACACGGTGCACTCAAGGGAAGTATTCTCGCAGTCTGGAGGATCTTGCGCTGTAATCCTTTCTCGGAGGGAGGGATCGATCCCGTCCCCGAAGTCTGGCCGAGAAAGAAAATGATTCCGGAGGAATTATGAATTCACTGTTTTTAATTGCTACCACGGTGACGGAAAATACAAAGCCGTTCTTTTATGAGAACTGGTTTTTTGTAAAACCTTTCATCTGGCTTTTCGGTCAGATCATGAACGGTGTGATGTGGCTGCTGGACCAGGTGGGCATCTACAACATGGCCATCAATATCGTCCTGTTCACCATCGTCACCAAGATGCTTCTGCTGCCCTTCACCATCAAGCAGCAGAAAACTTCCCGTCTACAGGCCTATATCAATCCGGAGATTCAGGCCATTCAGAAAAAGTATGCCGGAAGGAACGATCAGGTCTCCCGTCAGAAAATGATGGAAGAACAGCAGGCTGTTCAGCAGAAATACGGCGTGTCAATGTTCTCCGGCTGCCTGCCGATGCTGATCCAGATGCCGATCCTGTTCGCCCTGTATCCCGTTATTTACCGGATGCACACCTATGCGGGATATCTTTCTACCATCGAAACCAAGCTGAGCACCGAGCAGATTGATAAAATGTGGAAGCTTTTAGGCATCAATCTGCAAGAAGCACCCGGCTGGCGCTTCAGCCTGGCCCTTCTGATCCCGATCCTGGTCGCCGTATCGCAGTATCTGCAGACAAAACTGCTTACCAGCCGACAGAATAAGAATCAGACTCAGGACAATCCCATGAACTCCATGAAGACCATGAACCTGATCATGCCTCTCATGCTGGGCTTCATGGCGGTGACCTTCCCGGCTTTCCTGGGATGGTACTGGCTGGTGCAGTCTCTGGTCATGGCTGCGCAGCAGGTTGTGATCAACAAGCAGCTTGACAAAATTCCGATCGAAGACATGATCAAGCAGAACGTAGAAAAGCAGAACAAAAAGCGTGCCAGAAAGGGTTTGCCGCCTATCGGCGAAAAAGCCAGCATGTCTACGAGAAACATTAATACGCCGATGTACAGCAGCCGGCCTTCCGAGAAGCAGGAAATTACTCCGGAAGAAAAAGAAGCTCAGCTGCAGGCTGCCAAAGAATACTACGAAAAGAAGGCGGCGGCGCCCGGATCCCTGGCAGCCAAAGCAAATATGGTGAGGGATTACAACGAAAGAAATAAGAAATAGAAAAGGAAGACCATGAAACACGAGACCTTTAGCGGAAAAACGATAGATGACGCCATCAACAAGGCAATACTGGAGCTTAGGATCACCAGTGATGAACTGGAATATGAAGTTTTGGAAAAAGGAAGCACGGGAATTCTGGGATTCGGCAGCCGTCCGGCCGTCATTGAAGCCTGGGCAAAGCAGACACTGGCCGGGACCGCCAATGATTTTCTGCAGAATGTTTTCGAAACCATGGGCATGCAGGTGAATGTGGTAGCGGAATATAACGAAGAAGAACGTGTTCTGAACCTGGATCTTCAGGGAGATGACATGGGCATCCTGATCGGAAAGCGCGGACAGACCCTGGATTCTCTTCAGTATCTGACCAGCCTGGTGATCAATAAGAACAGCGAAGAGTATATCCGTGTGAAGCTGGATATCGAAAATTACCGGGAACGCCGGGAAGACAGCCTGGAAAACCTGGCCCGCAACTGTGCGGCGAAGGTGAAGAAGACCAGACGGCCTATCGTACTGGAACCGATGAATCCTTATGAGCGCCGGATCATTCACGCCTGCCTGCAGAACGACAGAAACGTGATCACTTCCAGCGAAGGAGAAGAACCCTACCGGCATGTCGTCATTTCCTTAAAAAGAAACAATAACCGGGACAAGAAATCCGAAAACAACGCTCCGAAGGAAGAAGAGTAATCCGCGCAGCTGATTGACGGAAGGGACTGGAGAACGAAGGGGCTGATACTGCATCGGCCCCTTTTGCATGAGAGTCGAAAAAAACGGAAAGAAATATGAGCAAGGAAACCATTGCAGCCATTTCAACGGGCCTGATTCCGGGCGGTGTGGGCATTGTCCGCGTAAGCGGGCCGGATGCCGTGAGCGTCTGTGCTCCGCTGGTTAAGATAAAAAGCGTTCCGCTGGAGAAAGCGGAGGCAAATCATCTGTATTACGGCAAAATCTGGCGGAATAGCGTCCTTTTGGATGAGGCGCTGATCGCGGTCCTCAGGGCTCCGCACAGTTATACGGCCGAAGATACGGTAGAGCTGCAGTGCCACGGCGGACCGCTCGTGCTGCAGCGGGTGCTGGAAGCTGTGCTGGAGAGCGGTGCACGTCTGGCAGAGCCGGGAGAGTTCACCAAACGGGCCTTTTTGAACGGACGGCTGGACTTAAGCGAAGCGGAAGCAGTGATGGATCTGATCCGCGCGGAAAACGATTTTGCCCGTGATACGGCCATCCGGCAGCTGGGCGGCGATCTTTCGCAGAAAATTCATTCTCTGCGGGAGGTCATTCTGGAAAAAACCGCTTTTCTGGAAGCGGCGCTGGACGATCCGGAGAATTATTCGCTGGACGGCTTTGAAGAAGCGTTAAAGCCGGTCGTGGGAGAGATGCTTACGGAGCTGGACGGTCTGATTGCCGGAGCGGATAACGGCAGAAGACTGGCGGAGGGTATAGAAACGGCGATCGTCGGCCGGCCCAATGTCGGGAAATCATCCCTGCTCAACCGGCTGCTCGGAAAAGAAAGGGCAATTGTCACGCCCGTGGCCGGCACTACGCGGGATACGATAGAGGAGGTCCTTCGCCTGGACGATGTGCTTCTTAAGCTGTCGGATACGGCCGGGCTGCGGGAAGGCGGTGACGAGATCGAACGGATCGGGATGGAGAGGACCCGTGAAAAGGCACGGGAAAGCGAACTGATTTTGCTGCTGATCGATGGCAGCCGGCCTACGGAAGAAGAGGACCATCGACTGATTGACGAATATAAAAACAGTAACTGTTTATTATTGCTTAATAAATCGGACCTGGGGCTGCAGACGGACCCGGAGGAACTGAAGGAACGCTTCGGCCTGCCGGTCTTTCCCGTTTCGGCCCTTAAGGGTGACGGAGTGGACGCCGTGCTGCGGGAGATCCGGAAAATGTTTCACTTTGATGAGATCCGTCAGAGGCCGTTAGTCATCACGAGCCTCCGTCACAAGAAACAGCTGGAGGAAGCCCGGAATTCGCTGATATTTGTCATGGAAGCGCTGGAAAACGGTGCACCGGAAGATTTTCTGACGATCGATCTGATGGATGCTTACCGGAGTCTCGGACTGATCGTCGGAGAAGCCGTCTCGGACGATCTGGTCAACGAGATATTTAACAAATTCTGCATGGGGAAATAAAATGGCAGGCTTAGAAGAAGGCAGCAGATCAACATGGGCAGATGTGGTGGTAGTCGGTGCGGGGCACGCAGGCTGTGAAGCCGCCTTGGCTGCCGCCAGACTCGGAAAAGAAACAATACTGTTTACAGTTAGCGTAGACAGTATTGCTCTTATGCCCTGCAATCCTAATGTGGGAGGCAGTTCGAAGGGCCATCTGGTGCGGGAGATCGACGCGCTGGGCGGTGAGATGGGAAAAAACATCGACAAAGCTTTCATCCAGAGCAAGATGCTGAATGAATCGAAGGGCTCGGCCGTTCATTCACTCCGGGCTCAGGCGGATAAACGCGCCTACTCTCAGTATATGCGCGAAACGCTGGAGAATACGCCGCATCTGCATATCCGGCAGGCGGAGGTTGCTCGGCTTCTGGTACAGGACGGAAAGATGCAGGGCGTGGAAACTGTCAGTGGATGGCAGATCCTGGCGCCTGCCGTAATCCTCTGTACCGGCACTTATCTGAATGCGCGCTGCGTATACGGTGAGGTCAGTGAGCTGACCGGACCGAACGGCTTAAAGCGGGCTACGTTTCTTTCGGATTCACTGCGGGAGGAGGGCTTAAAGCTGCTTCGCTTTAAAACCGGGACCCCGGCCCGCATTGACGGCCGCACGGTCGATTATTCCAAAATGGAGGAACAAAAGGGGGACGAGCACTTTACGCCGTTTTCCTTTACGAACCGGGCGGAAGAGCTGGAGCGGCCGCAGATATCCTGCTGGCTGACCTATACCAACGAGAAAACGCACGAGATCATCCGGCAGAATCTTGATCGCAGTCCGCTGTTTTCCGGCGCAATCATCGGCACCGGACCGCGATACTGTCCTTCAATTGAAGATAAAGTGGTAAAATTCCCCGAAAAAGAGAGACATCAGTTGTTTATTGAGCCGGAGGGCCTCTATACAAACGAACTGTATATTTCAGGCATGTCCAGCTCACTGCCGGAGGATGTCCAGCACGCGATGATCCATACGGTCCCGGGACTGGAGAATGCTGAAATCGTCCGGAATGCCTATGCAATTATGTATGACTGCCTGGATCCTATCCAGCTAAAGCATTCTCTTGAAACAAAAAGTATAGTGGGACTGTTCAGCGCCGGACAGAGCAACGGGTCTTCCGGTTATGAGGAGGCTGCCGCCCAGGGGCTGATTGCGGGGATCAACGCGGTCAGAATGATTGACGGGAAGGAACCGCTGATCCTGCATCGGTCGGAAGCGTATATCGGAGTGCTGATCGACGATCTGGTTACGAAAGAAAACACGGAGCCTTACCGGATGATGACGTCCCGTGCGGAATACCGTCTGCTGCTTCGGCAGGACAACGCGGATCTGCGGCTGACCACGAAGGGGTATGAGATAGGTCTGATAGATGAAGCGCGTTATCGAGCTCTGCTGAAAAAACAGGAGCAGATTGAGTCGGAAACAGAGCGCATGCGCCGGACTGTGATCGGGCCGACTGAGGCAGTCCAGCGGCTGCTGGCCGGATATGGCAGTACCCCGCTTAAATCGGGTATTACGCTGGCGGAGCTGATCCGCCGGCCGGAGCTGAGCTATGAGGCGATCCGCCCGCTGGACCCGGACCGGAGGGATCTGCCGGAGGCAGTAGGCGAACAGGTTAATATTTCGCTGAAATACGAGGGATATATTGTCCGTCAGCAACAGCAGGTAGAACACTTTCTGAAGCTTGAAAAAAAGAAGATTCCAGCAGAGCTGGATTATCAGAATGTGGGAAGTCTGCGGCTCGAAGCCAGACAAAAACTGGAAAAGGTTAGGCCGGAGACGCTCGGCCAGGCTTCGCGGATCGCAGGCGTCACACCTTCGGATGTTGCTGTTCTGCAGGTTTACCTGGAAAAACACCGCTCCTGATTAATTTCAGCGGTTTAGGACAGGCTCCGCGGCCTGGACCAAAACTTTCTCGGCGCTGAAAATGCGCCTCGAAAGTATTGTCCGGCGCGGAGCTTTGCCTTTATTTGGAAAGAGAAATGGAGAGAACCATCCGAAAGCAGGCGGGAGCAAATCTTACCCTCACTCACGAGAGATGAGGGAGGTGGCTTCCGAATGTAACCGGTCGGGGGAGGCTTGTCAGTGATTTTGTGTTACAAATGAAGGCATAACTGACAAAAGTGTTTCACGTGAAACATTTGAATTTGTAAATAATAATCAAATTGTTTCACGTGAAACTTTTTGATTATATGAATCTTCTGCAATTAATTCGTATTATGAGACGCGGGAGCTCTACAGGCCTGCCTCGTATATCATGTCTGTGTTTGATTCATGCCGGCATAGCTTTTGCATTTCACAGAAACAGGTTTTTTCGCGGCCTTGCTTTACTTTTACCTAAAATTACGGTACAATTCCTTGTGTTTCACGTGAAACATCAGGAGCAGTATGGAACAGAGAGAGTTTCTTCAAAAAGCCTTTGAACAGGCAAAAATCACCCTGACGGCGGAGCAAAACGACGCTTTTTTGCGATATGCCGATATTTTGTGTGAATGGAACCGAAGATTCAATCTGACGGCTATCACGAATTTTGAAGAAATCGTTCAAAAGCACTTTGTGGACTGTGCGGCACCGCTGTTTGTCGGAATGATTCCGCTTTCGGGCAAACTGATCGATGTAGGCTCCGGTGCGGGTTTTCCCGGAATCCCACTGAAGATTCTCTGTCCGGATCTGCGGATCGTTCTGCTGGATTCGCTTCAAAAACGCGTGAATTTTCTGAATTATGCCGCAGATGAACTGAAATTGGACGGAGTCCGGGCTGTTCACGGACGGGCCGAGGATCTGGCACGGAATGATGATTTTCGCGAGCAGTTTGATGTGGCGACGGCCCGTGCGGTGGCACCGCTCAATGTTCTTTCGGAATTCTGTGTTCCTTTTATCCGCCCCGGCGGTTGTTTTCTGGCTTATAAAGGCGAGGCGGCCGCGGAGGAACTGCCTCTGGCTAAAAGGGCTTTTTCTCTGCTGGGGCTAGGCAGGGCAGAAAGGGTCTCTTTTGTTCTTCCGGGAACCGAATGGAACCGCTGTCTGATTTGGGCAAAGAAAACAAAGCCGACACCGGCTTTTTATCCGAGAAAAGCCGGAACGGTTTCCAAAAAACCTTTATAAAGGAGAAAAATGAGTCGAATCATTGCAATAGCCAATCAAAAAGGCGGCGTTGGCAAAACGACGACGGTGATTAATCTGTCAGCTTCTCTGGCGGAGGCCGGAAAAAAGGTTTTGACTGTCGACATGGATCCGCAGGGGAATACCTCCAGCGGACTGGGTATTGATAAGGCAAAACTGAAGAATACGGTCTATCAGATGCTGATCGGAGAGTGTGAGCTCGCGGACTGTCTGCAGAAAAGTGCCATGAAAGGGGTTACCGTTCTGCCTTCGACGGTTCATCTGGCCGGCGCGGAGGTGGAACTGATCGGAACCGCACGAGCGCAGTACATCTTAAAAGAAGAGCTGGAAAAGGTCCGAAGCGATTACGATTTTATTCTGATCGATTGCCCGCCGTCCTTAAGTCTGCTGACGATTAACGCGATGACGGCCGCCGATACCGTTTTAGTTCCGATCCAGTGCGAATATTATGCACTGGAGGGACTGTCGCAGCTTTTATATACGATCGAACTGGTTCAGAAAAGTCTGAATCCGGCGCTGAAGCTGGAAGGCGTCGTGTTCACAATGTTCGACGTACGCACCAATCTGTCTCTGCAGGTCGTTGAAAATGTAAAACAGCATTTTCGTCAGCACATTTTCCGGACGGTTATTCCCCGGAATGTGCGGCTGGCAGAGGCTCCCAGCCATGGTCTGCCGATCAATCTGTACGATTCCCGCTCGGCCGGTGCGGAAAGTTACCGTAAACTGGCACAGGAAATTATAAAGAACCGTCAGTAAGCCCTCCGGGAAAAGATTTCCCGCCATTTCGTTTTCGTAACAGGAGAAAGAAGAAAATGAACAGGAAAAATGCCTTAGGAAGAGGTCTTGGAGCCCTGATTCCCTCCTATGGAGAGGAAAAAGTGGATAACCCTTTAGAAAATTTTACAGAGCGAATAAAGTTATCCACAAATACAGAGGAAAAAGTGGATAATCCGGTGGACAAAGCGAACAAAGTTTTGCTTTTGCCGCTTTCCAAGGTCGAGCCGCGCAGCGGACAGCCGCGGGTGATTTTTGACGAAAAAACGCTGGCCGAACTTGCGGAATCGATCCGTCTGCACGGGGTGCTGCAGCCGATTCTGGTCATGGAAAAAGACGACCACTATGAGATTATCGCAGGCGAAAGGCGCTGGCGGGCGGCCAAGCTGGCGGGACTGACTAAGATTCCGGCCATTTTGGGACAGTATGCGGATCGGAGCATTAACGAGCTGGCTCTGATCGAAAACATTCAGCGCGAGGACTTAAATCCGATTGAGGAAGCGCAGGCCTACCGGCAGCTGATTGATGAGTACAGTCTGAAACAGGATGAGCTGGCCAGACGGATATCGAAAAGCCGGGCGGCAGTGGCAAACAGTCTGCGGCTGCTGAAGCTGGATGAGCGCGTGCAGGCTATGGTCATGGAAGGAACGCTCAGTGAAGGCCATGCACGGACGCTGCTGGGCCTTTCGGACAAAAAGCAGCAGCTGGAGCTTGCAAAAGAAGTGATCGAAAAGAATCTGAGTGTCCGGGAAACGGAGCGGCTCGTCCGCAGAATTCTGGAGCCGGCGCCCGAAAAGGTTCCCGTGGAGCGAAAGGATCAGGCAGCTTATGATGAGCTCGTTCTGAAACTGCGCCGCAGTCTGGGCACGAAGGTCAGCATCCATCGTACCAAAGAGACAAAGGGACAGCTGATCATCGACTACTATTCGGTGGAAGAACTGGAGCGGATTGCGGGCATTCTGAACCGGGAAAGTTAATAACGGCAAACTTTTTTAATTAATAAACGAATGTTAAATATAAGTTTGTAAAAGTTAAACATTTATACATAGAATTTAGATTCGGGTGGAAATATGGTAAGCAAGATTTTTAATGAAAGCGGAATCGATGTCGGAATCATTTTGCTGGTTCTGATTTTCCTTGTGGTGATTTATACGGTGCTGGTGATTTACTGGCTGATCCGTTCCCGAAAGGTTTTTCAGCGCTATGAGATCTTTATGCGCGGCAAAAATGCGGCGACGCTGGAAGATTCTCTGGCCGAACTGATCGACCGCGTGAACAATCTGCAGAATCAGGACATGGCCAACAAGGATGTGATGCGAATCATTAACCGGAACCAGGTCAATACCTATCAGAAGACCGGCGTGAAGAAATACAACGCGTTTGAAGGCATGGGCGGCATGGCCAGCTTCGCGCTGGCGCTGCTGGATCTGAACAACAACGGCTTTATCCTGAACGTGATCCACAGCCGCAGCAGCTGCTATACATATCTGAAGGAGATCAAAAACGGGGAATGCGAGGTCGCGCTGGGGGCCGAAGAACGGGCTGCCTTAATGCAGGCCATGAAGAAAAAAGACCGTTTCTACGATCAGGACGAGAAAATTTTGGAAGAATAAAACATATTCTGTTTACAGTATACACTTAAATTGATGCCAAACATATAAAGCAGCCTGACTGCTGTAGTAAGGGTGGAAAACAGACATGGATTCAGTTAAAACCGGTTTTATGCAAAAACCGACGGCAGTGCGGATCAAAAAAGCGGCGGCGATCCTTCTGGTGCTGGCAACGCTGGCACTGATTGTGAGCTCCGTTGTCCGGATCCTTCGGACGGTCGAGGTCACAGCTTCGAAGGACGTCCATTTTATCCGTACGACTGAAGCATTGGAGGAGGAATACGAAGACGAGACCGTCTGTCCGGTGGAATATGAATCCGCGGACGGAGAATATCTCTGCACGGTCAATTACAGCTTTGAGGAGTGGGAGGCCCTGCCCTCCGGCCACGAGCTGGACGGAAAGGTTTATCTTTTAAGCGACGGCCGCTATGCGGCATTCTCCCATGAAGCGGATCAGGCCCAGATCGACGCGGCGATCCATGACATGAACGCCGACTTAAACCGTGCCGAGCTCGGGACAGCCCTGGCGCTCGGTCTCATGGCTGTCAGTCTGCTGGTCATGGTCTTCTTCGGGAAGTATTTTACGGACTACGAGCAGATCTGGTTCCTGAGCATTATGATCCTGGCCGCCGTAATCTCGATCCTGGTGCCGGAAGAGGACGTCAACGGCATCAAGGGCATTTATATTATGGCGCTCTATCTGGCCGATACCTTCCTGAACATCCTCTGCGAGCTGCTGATCTCCAAGCAGAGCAAATGGAACTTCATCGTATCGGTTTTCGTGGAGATTACGGAGATCGTGATCTGCCTGCTGCTGGCGTACCGTTTTGCGACGATGGCCACGACCCTGTTCTTCTGGCTGCCGATCGATATCGCGAGCTTTATCAACTGGCATAAGCATCCGGACCGCCAGGAGGATGAACTGACGAAGGTCCGCAAGCTGTCCGGAACGACCCGGGTGCTGATCCTGGCCGGGATCGCGGTCTGGACGGTCGTTGTGGGGTATCTGCTCTCCGGACTGGATATCCAGACCGATCTTTTCGGCGGAAATGCGACGCTGGAAACGGTCGTCTGCTATCTGGACGCCTGCGCGTCGGCAGTCGGGATCGTGAACGGCGTGCTGATCTTCCTGCGCTATCAGGAGCAGTGGATCGCGTGGATCGTGGAAGCACTGCTGGAGGGAACCATCAACATCCTGTCCGGCCAGTATGTGCTGCTGGTTCTTAAAGCCGGCTACCTGACCAACTCCACCTACGGATATATCAAATGGAGAAAATATATCCGCACCCACGAAAAGGAAACGGGGAGCCTGCTTTCCCTGTAAATTTGCTGAAAAAACATTCATCTGTTTTTAATCTTTCCTCAAAGATGAATTAAGTTTTGTCCGGTATGATCGCATCATCAAGAGCACGGCGGGAAAGCCGGGAAAGGATGAATATCATGGATAATTTCGAAAAGGTTGAAAAGCTGGTTCAGAAGGCCGGTGTGACGTATGAGGATGCGAAAAATGCGCTGGAGAGAGCGAACGGAGATCTGCTGGATGCGATGATCCTGCTGGAGCGCGAGGGGAAGACCAACGGTCCGGCGGCGAGCACCTATTCCACGCAGTACGAAGATCAGACCCAGTATATTCCGGTCGATGCGCAGACGACGAACGCGCGCGGCGGAAACGGTTCCGGAAAGGTGAAGGAGATCTTCCGCAAGATCTGGCGCGTTCTGTCCCGGAATGCGATGGTGATCGAGAAGAACGGCGATACGGTCGTGAAGCTGCCGCTGTGGGCCGTGCTGCTGATCCTGCTGACCTGCTGGTGGATCGTGCTGATCCTGCTGATCGTGTCCCTGTTCTTCGGCTACCGCTACAGCTTCCGCGGAGAGGCGGATCTGAAAGCGGCGAACGATGTGATGGAAAAGGCGGCGAACGCGGCGGAAAAAGCAAGGGAAGAATTCGATAAAATGTAGGCGGTGGCAAGTCGCCCGGGAGGAAGATCGTGAAAGCACGGATTTTGATCGTGGAAGATGAAGAAAAGCTCGCGCGTTTTACCGAGCTGGAGCTTCTGCACGAGGGATATGAGACGGACAAGGCCTTTGACGGCCGGAGCGCGCTTGAAAAGGCGCTGGCGGACGATTACGACCTGATTCTGTTAGATATCATGCTGCCGGGCTTAAACGGGATGGAGGTGCTGCGCCGGCTGCGTCTGGAAAAGACGACGCCGGTCATCCTCCTCACCGCGCGGGATTCGGTCATGGACAAGGTCGCCGGCCTGGATGCGGGCGCCGTGGATTATATTACGAAGCCGTTTGCAATAGAAGAGCTGCTGGCCCGGATCCGCGTGTGTCTGAAGATCCACGGGTCTGTGCAGGGAAGCACAGAGGCGGCGGGAAAAGCGGAGGAAGGCGTGCAGCGCTGGAATCAGCTGAGGCTGGACAGCGTTCGGCATACCGTGACCTGGAGCGGGCAGACGATCAGCCTCACGAACCGGGAGTTTCTAATGCTGCAGACGCTGCTGGAGAACCGGGATATCGTTCTTTCGCGGGATACGCTGCTGGAAAGGGTCTGCGGCTACGACTATTTTGGCGAAACGAATATCGTGGACGTCTACGTCCGGCATATCCGGGCGAAGATCGATGAGGTGTACGGAGTAAAGATGCTCCAGACCGTGAGAGGAGTCGGCTATGTCATCCGATCCGAATAAGACACAGCTGAATAATACGCAGACGCGCCGCATGGGATCGATCCAGCGGCGCTTGTCAGCCGCCTGGGCGGGAAAGCATCTCGGCCGGATCTTTCTGGAAGGAATCGTTCTGCTGATCCTGGCGGTGGCGGCTTATATCGGAATCCGGGAATATGCGGCTTTCGGCCGGGTCTCATTTCGGACCGACCGAACGCTGGAAAAGCTCCGCGAGGCGGACGGAACGCTGGAGGTCATTTACCGGGCGGTAGAAAAGCAAAGCGGAACGGAGGTTCCGGCGGAGGTTTCTTTCCCGCTGCGGGAAGTCGTGCTGTTCTGCCTGATCGTCATCGGGAGCATCTGCCTGCTGCGGCTGATCTGGATGCTGTGCGTGTCGCTGCCGGCGCAGAACCGGCGGACGCGGGAGATCCTGGCGCCGCTCAACGAGCTGGCGCTGAAGGCGGACGAACTGTCCCGCCTCGAGTTCGGAGAAGATAAATATCAGCTGATCGAGGACGCGATCTCGCACCTGGATGCGGGCGAAGGCGCAAAGCTCTCGCTTCAGGACAGCGAGCTGATGGGGATCGAGGCGGCCATCAACAACCTGCTGACCCGGATCCGGGAGAGCAACCGCCAGCAGGCGCGCTTTGTCAACGACGCGTCCCATGAGCTGCGGACGCCCATCGCGGTCATCAGCGGCTATGCGGACATGCTCGCGCGCTGGGGAAAGGACGATGAAAAGGTCCTGAACGAGTCGATCGCGGCGATCCGCACCGAGGCAGCCCGTATGAAGCATCTGGTCGAACAGCTGCTGTTCCTCGCGCGCGGCGACAGCGGCAAGACGCAGCTGCAGCGGGAAGCGGTCTCCCCCGAGGCACTGATGCAGGAAGCCTACGAGGAATCCGTGATGATCGACGAAAAGCACATTTACCGGCTGCGGAACGACGCGGCAGGTGTCACGGTCCAGGCAGATCCGGGCCTCTTAAAGCAGGCGGTGCGGATCCTGATCGACAACGCAGCCAAGTATACGAACGAAGGCGACGAGATAGTGCTCAGCACCGGCCGCGCGGACGGCCACGTGTTCCTGCAGGTGCAGGACAGCGGGATCGGCATGGCGCAGGCTGATGTGGTACATATGTTTGAGCGGTTTTACCGTGCCGATGAAGCGAGAAGCTTCGAGGGAACCGGTCTGGGCCTGTCGATCGCCAAGTGGATCGTCGACAAGCACGGCGGACATTTCGAAATTTTGTCGCGCGAAGAGATCGGAACGCGGATACGGATCGTACTGTAAAGGCTGATGTCTGCCTGCTCTCCCCCGGAAGAGGGGGAGGGTAACCTGCAGGGCCGGGTGAGGGCGGCGTGAATCCGCTGAAAAAACTGATTGACAAGCCGAAAGGGATATTGTATAGTAACAGATGCGCCGCAAGGCGAAATTTCATACAGAAGATGAAATTCGGAGAAGTACTCAAGAGGCCGAAGAGGCGCCCCTGCTAAGGGTGTAGGTCGGGTGACCGGCGCGCGGGTTCAAATCCCGCCTTCTCCGCTCACGAAAAGCAGCCTGCCGGCTGCTTTTTCGTTCGGGAGAGTTGGGATTTGAAAGCATGCTGCGCATGCTGCATCTTCTTGTCTTCGCGTTGCGAAGCCAAGAAGCATCGCTCACAGAGCTCGCTCAATCCCGCCTTCTCCGCGAAAAAGGAGGCTCAGCAGAGCCTCCTTTTTCGCGGAGAAAATGTGTTTAACGCGCGCCGGGACGGCACATCACCGCCTTTTGCGCAGGCAAAGCCCTGCTTTGCTTGCTTTTAGTAACCCTTCGGATTATTTATTCTACCGTCGAAGGGAGGCAGAAAACATGAACACGATAGGTAAACATCTCAGAATCATCCGTCAGGAGAAACAGATCAGTCAGGAGGAACTGGCGAAAAAGGTATTTACCACAAGACAAACCATTTCCAATTATGAGACGGGAAAATCGGCGCCGGACCTGGCGATGATCGAGGCGCTCGCCAAAGCACTGGAGGTCGACAGTGAGGCCCTTCTTTACGGAGACGGAAAGGATGAGCAAAAGCGGCATGCCTGGACCCTGTGGATCGGCGCGCTGTTCCTGATAGTCCTGATCCTGATCCTCACGGCTGCCAGCAAAGAAGCGATTCCTGCTTCGGATGATTTTAAGCGGATCCTGGTATACTGTTTCTGGAAAACGGTCCTGCTTTGTCCCGCCGTTTTTCTTCTCGGCTGGAGCACGGCCGGCGTCGTTCTTCTCTATGTTCCGTCGGAAGATCGCCTTTTCCCGCAAAACCGAAGGATCATGATCGGGACGGTCTTGATTACGGGACTCTTTGCAGCAGCGGCGCTTCTCACGGTCCTGACAGCCACGGGAACTCCGCTGTCGGGACCGAGATACGGCGTACTGGGACGGGGCATTTTCGGCCTTGTGTACGCGGTCGCGTATCGTTTCTGGCCGAAGATCCTCTTTGTTCTTCTCGGTGCTGTCGGTTGCGTATGCGCCCGCGGAAAAGACGCGTAAAAACTACGCTTTCTTTCGAGGAAGGCTTGCATTTTGTTGAACGGTTTACCAGTTTTAGAGGGGGAGTCAACCATTCTTGAAAAGAATACTTAGATGTGTTCAATTGACAAGATTAGAATGATCCATCCCTCCTTAATGATTCATTCATATCCCGCCTTCTCCGCAAAAAAAGTTAAGTACGCGCGCCGTCCCGGCGCGCGTACTATTTTCGTTAACTTTTATCAAGCAACAGTCATTTCTTGTTGCCGGGATTCAGACTGGCGTCTGACTGCTGTCTTTCCCGTAAAGCAGCCAAAATCGAAGCTCGGTCTGTTTTCTTCTGCAGGTTTTCCGCGACACTGTCAGCATTTTCCTGCTTCAGAACGTCCGGATAATTGTGATCAAATTGAATCAGCAGTGCTCTGGTGTCTTTCTCATCCATTGCAGTCTGCGAATACAGCTGTTCAAAACGACCATCCTGAAAGACGTTCTGAATAAAAGTCTGCGAGGTTTCCGGCAGTTGGTCCCAGCTTCCGTACAGGTCCGAAACTGCTTTTTCAATCTGTTCTATTCGGAGCGGTGCGCCTTTCTTTTCATGCTCGGCGAGAATGCCGATCACATCTGACAGATCGCTTTTATACTGCCTTCCTGAGCAAAGCTTCATCGCGACAAGGTATTCAGCTGAAATAGTCCGAACGGTCAGTATGTTGGACCAGGTCTTATAATAGACCGAGAACTCGGCCAGTTTGGGTGAATACGAATCGGTTTGCCTGAAATCGCTATTTAGCCAGTCGTTCGGAAGGGAGTGCCTGTCGCCAACGAGACGGATCGCCTCTTTCATGGCGGAAGAGGCGTGGATCAGTGCATCGATATCGGTCGTCATATTTCGAAAGCCGTAATTGATGAGAACCGAAGCCCCTCCGATCAGGATCAGTTCTGCCGGCATGGCCTTCCCGACCTGTTTTCTGTATTCTTTGGCAAGCTCCTTCAGGAAACCGTCGATGTTTTCCTTTGTAAATTCAAATCTTGTTTCAGACGACATTTTTTACCTCGTTTTCAATGATGTTGAAGCGAGCAAATTCGGGAATGGCTGTTTCTGCGGCTCGCTTCATGGCGGTATCGTTTTTCATCGCAGCACAGACAGCTCGGATGCTGGCTGGATATATCGGCTTTTCCAGTTTGCACAGGCGCAGATCGTCATACTCATCACAGAGCGGGATGTCGTTTTCCCGGCTTAAGTAGTCCAGCATGGCAAGAAGATACAGGCTTTCCGGGTACCATTTTCTGTCATAGTAATCCCGGATCTCCTGTCGTTCCAGCGTGTCTGCGATAAAGGCGATATCCCCCATGCTTTTTACGCGGTGACATACGGTACTTTTGAAATTCTCGAAGCTGGGCCGTTTGACTAAATAAGGCGCTATCAGATCTTCCATGGAGATAT
>JAEEGL010860069.1_pt1 | contig 25090 bp, 27 predicted proteins | sample 9134231 | NCBI WGS metagenome assembly JAEEGL01 (sample SAMN16246548, study PRJNA631951) | gut metagenome | biome: gut microbiome; feature: rumen; material: fiber-attached | host: Bos | place: Iran: Karaj | collected 2018-10 | reverse complement strand
TTGGATCAAATTTATCTACTGCTTTCATTAATCCAATATTACCTTCTTGGATTAAATCTAGAAATAGCATTCCACGTCCTACATATCTTTTAGCAATACTTACAACTAAACGTAAGTTAGATTCAGCAAGGATATTCTTAGCATGTTCATCACCTTCAGCTACTTTTTTAGATAATTCTTGTTCTTCTTCTAAAGTTAGAAGGCTTATTTTACCTATTTCCTTTAAATACATTCTAACATTATCATTAACAGACATATCTTTACTTTCATCAGGTACATCATCAATAATAATATCATTTTTAAGATCTATCTCTTCATTACCATCTTCATCTTCTGCTCTTACTTCAATATTATTTTCAGTTAATATGTTATATAACTTATCTAAAGCTTCACTATCTAAATCTAAATCAATAGTTTTCTTAGCTATTTGTTCATAAGTTAAATAACCTTGTTCTTTTCCTAATTTAACTAAATCATCAATTCTTTCATCAAATGTTTTAATATTGTTTACCATTTTAACACTTCCTTATTTATATTCTCTATTTTTTTAGCTATTTCTATTTTTTTATTTATATCTAATGTTTCATTCATTTGTTTTTTTAATGTTTTAATTCTTTGTTCTACTGAATACTTTTTAATAGTATTAATATAATCTTCAAGTTCACTTTCTGTGTATTCTTCTTCATTATGATATTTCATTACTTCTTTTAATGTTTCATTAAGCAAAGTATTATCAGCTATATAATCAATAAAATCACTATAATTAAATTCACCATAATCATTTCTAAATTCAATTATTTTATATGCAAGATTAGACATATTTTCATGAATTAAATAACCTAAAGTATTTTCAAAATATAGTATTACTTCATCATAATGTAACATCAAATATAATATTCTAATTTCACTTATATCATATTTATTGTATCTTTTCTTTGTAACTGGAGGAGATGAGTCAACTTGCTTTGAAACTCCAGTTTTAAGTTTACTCTTAATAATTGATTCATCTATTCCAAATTCATTTGATAATTCCTTAGTTTTAAGTTCTTTTAATATATCATCATCAATTTCATTTAATGTTTTAATTGCTTCATTAATATATTTACTAATCTCAGCAGAATCTTTCATATTCTTATTAGATTTCATATAGTTAAATTTAAAATCAATATATGAAATTCTATTATTATAAGCAATATCAAATGCTTCTTTTCCTTTAGCAATTATGAACTCATCACTATCTTTATAATCTTCAAATACTATTACACTAACATCAACATTGTTTTTAACAAGTATATCTCCAATGTTAATAGTTGCACTAACACCAGCATCATCTTGATCAAGATTAAGTATTACTTTACATTTCCATTTAAGAATTTTATCTAAATGTTCTTTAGTAAATGCAGTACCCATTAATGCTACTACATTTTTATAACCTATAGATGACATTCTAATAGTATCCATAAATCCTTCAGTAATAACTATTTCTTTACTCTTCTTAATATTTATTAAAGCATTATTAATATTATAAAATGTTCCACTCTTCTTAAATATAATTGTTTCTTTAGAATTACTATATTTAGATAATGTATTATCTTTTAAATCATCACTTAAATATTTTCTTCCAGAAAAAGCAATTACATTATTATTTTCATCAATAATTGGAAATATTATTCTGTTTTGAAATGTATCATATATATTTCCATTTACATCTTTAGATATATCAATATCAATTAAGTCTTTAATATCATATTTCTTTTCAAGAATACTAGTTAACTTATTAGAAGTAGCAAGACCAATATTAAATTCATTAATAATATCTTTATCAATACTTCTATCATTTAAATATTTTAAAGCACTACTTCCATCTTTAGATATTAAATTGTTTTTAAAAAACTTATTTACTGTATCATTTATTTCATAGTATTTTTCAAGTTTAGTATTTACATTTTTCTTAGGTTTAATATTTAATTTAATACCTGCTCTATCAGCAAGAATACCTAGTGCTTCTTCAAAAGATACACCAGTTATCTTTTGTACAAATGTAATTACATTACCACTTTCTCCACAAGAAAAACATTTATATATTTGTTTATCTGGATGAACACTAAATGATGGAGTATGATCATCATGAAAAGGACAAAGTGCTTTGTACTTTTCATTTAAATTAATATAACTACCAATAACATCTACTATATCATTTTTAGATTTTATTTCATCAATTATCTCTTTAGTAACAAATGCCATTTTTGTCCTCCTAATAAATATATACGACGAAAAAAGAAAAAACACTTCTTTTTTTGATAAATTTATTAAAAACGAGCATATTATAGCATTTATTAGCATATAATTCAATCAATTTCATTAATTTGACTTTAAGAGGCTTTTTTAGTATAATATGTCCGATTTTAAAGGGGGATAATACAAAATGGATACACTTAGAATAACAGATAATACTTTAAAAAAATATGTTGCATGTAAAAGAAGTGGATCAGAATCAAGAATGTATCATGATGATGAACACATGTTAAAAATAATACATAATAGATTTTTAACTCCTGATAGACAATATACAATTGAAGCATTACATGAATTTGAACATCCTGATATTGTTACTCCTGAATTCTCTTTACTTAAAAAAAATAAATTTGTTGGATATGGAATGGAGTATCTTAAAAGATATAATAATATTTATTCATTAATAACTGGTGAGTTAAATAATGATAAAGGTTTTGAAGAAAGAAAAAGACTAATGTTAGAATTATGTGAAGTATTTGATTATTTTGATAGTATGAAATATGCTTTCTATGATTTACATGAATTTAATATTTTATATAAAAATGGGGATATGAGAATAGTTGACTTAGATGGTGGTGTTTTATATCCATATGAGAAAGATAATCTAGATTATAATGCCGCTATTAGAAAAAGTAAAAAACAATTAGCAAGATTCACTTTAGGATTCTTATTTGATATAGATTATTTAAATTTATATTTAATGCTTAAAGGATTAACCAAAAAAAGATTTAATTTATTATTGAGTAATCTTCCTAGAGAAGTAAGAGAATACTTTGAATATGCTAGAGATGAAAACTATAGAGTTTACTATGGAACACCAGAAGCTATAGAATTGTTTACAGAAGATATGTTTTTAGAATCAAAAGATATAATAAAAATGAGACTAATTTAATTATTAGTCTCTTTATATGTTGAATCATATAAATCTGGATTATCATTTTCAAATTTAGTTTCATAAATAATTTCTGGCAGATCATCTTTAGATGAAAGGCCAAAATAATCTAAAAATTCATTAGTGGTTTTATATAAATTAGGTTTACCAATACTATCTTCTTTTCCACATATTTTAATAAAACCTCTTGCTAGTAATCTTCTTACTATTTGAGATGAATTAACACCTCTTATTTCATCTATTTTAAGTCTAGTAACAGGTTCATTATATGCTATTACTGCTAATACTTCTAAAGCAGCATTTGATAAATTAGTAGTTTTAGTATCAGTAACTAATTTTTCATAAAATTCTTTATGTTCTTCTTTAGTTGTTAGTTTAAATGCATTACCTAAATATGAAATTCTAAGTCCTCTTCCATTATCTTCATAATCTTTTTTTAATTCCATTAATAATGATTTAACTTCTTCTTCACTTATATTTAATACATTAGACATTTCTTTTATTGTAGTACCTTCATCCCCTACTATAAACAAAATACCTTCAAGTACAGCTTTCAAATTCACATTAATCAACTCTTTCTAAATAAATATCTGAAAAATTATTATCTTGTTTAAGAGTAATTTCCTTATTCTTTGCCATTTCTAATACAGATAAAAATGTTACTACAACATAAGGTTTACTAAAATCATCAAATAATTCAACAAAATTAACTTTCTTTTTAATTTTTAATATATCTCTTATTTTAGCAACTCTTTCTTTTACTGACAACTCTTTTCTTGCAATTTTAGTATTTACAGGTTTATTAAATTGTTGCCTTTCAAGTAATCTTTGAAACGCATCAAGAAGATCAACTACACCTACACTTCCATCATTTTCTAATTTTTCTTGTGAATAATTTTTTAATAATTCAGGTGCTTTAGTATAGTAAGAAGATCTATGGCTTTCTAAATCTCTAAATACATCGGTACTTTCTTTATACTTTTTATATTCTAATAATCTACGTTTTAATTCTTCTTCAGGATTTTCTTCTTCTACTACTTCTTCATTTTCATCTTTATTAGGAAGAAGTTTTCTACTTTTCATTTCAATAAGTTCAGCAGCCATAACTAAATATTCACTAGCAATATCTAAATTCATTTCACTCATTTCATTTATATAATTTAAATATTGATTAGTAATCTCAGAAATTTCAATATCAAAAATCTCCATCTTAGATTTTTTTATAAGATGAAGAAGTAAATCTAATGGTCCTTCAAAATCCCCTATTAATAATTTATCCATTACTCACATGTCCATTCTTTTAATTTTTCTTTATTACTAATTACAGTTTTAGTTGCTGATTTTGTATATAGTGGAGTTAATTCTTCATATTCTTTAGTTACATCAACTGTATATGTAAGAGTATTCTCCTCATATTTAGCATTTAAATTATCTTTATATTTTTCAGCTTCTAATTCTAAATCATTCTTTTCTTCTGATGCTGCTGGAGCAACTTTATATTTTTTCTTAACTTCATATGTAGATAACATATCATTTTTAAATGTATATGTATTCGTATATTCATACACTTCATTACTTGACTTACAAGTTAAAGTATCAGTTTTTTCTTCATCTGTAGGAGTATATTTTTTAACAAGTGCATAATATGCGCCTTCATAAACATCACTTGTTACACTTAATGTATATATTCTTACAGTATCTTTTTCTATTTCTCCTTTTGTATCAAACAATTCTTTATATATTAATTGTTTTTCAGCATTATAAACTTCAATATATATTTTTAATAAAGATGATTGTTGAAACTTAGATGGAGATTCATAATTTAGAGTTATTGTATTATTATCACTCTTTTTAAAATTATAAAATCTAATAGTATCAACTTTAATAGAACTACTATTATCATTAATTAAAATAAATCCATTTGTTAAATTATCAGGAGTAGTATTATTTTGAGTTAAACTACCAGTTTCAGTATATCTTTCATACATTTCAATTACTTTATCTATATTCCATACAAATACTACTAAGATTAGAATAATTATAATCAAAATAACATTGCTTGCTCTTGATTTGCTTGTATTAATTACAGTCACTTCTTCTGAAGAAGTTGGCATTTCAGGTGCAGTACCTACAGTTTGAGCTGGTGCTGCAGTTGGAACTGCTTGAGTTGGTGCAGGTCCTGGAACAACTGGTGCTACTGTAGCACTTTGTTGTACTGGAGCAACTGGTGTTGGTGCTACTGGAACAACTGGTGTTGGTGAAACAGGTGCACTTTGAGCAGGCATAGGTGCAGGTGTTGGTGCAACCCCTGTACTTGGCATAGGTGTTGGTGTTGGTTGTACAACATTTCCTTGACCTAAATTATTTTGATTTTCATTTGGATTCATATGCTCCACCTCTACTCTTATTCCTATCATAAATTATACCAAAAAAAAGAATAAAAGTACATTTTTTTATTCTTTTTCTATTAGTTTCTTATTTTACATATCAAAGATACTAAGAAAGCAGATATAATTGCTATACTTATCCCAGCACTTGCATTCACAAATATACCTTTAAATAAACCAATAAAACCACTTTGTTCAAAACCACTAGCTGCTCCAATTACAAGTAAATGACCAAAGTTCATAATAGGAACAGTTGCTCCTGCTTGAAACTTATCAATTAACTTATCATAAAGTCCAAAACCAGATAATACACATCCTACTATTACAAGAGAAGTATTTATATGACCGGGTGTTAGTTTTGTTTTTTCAAGTGCATATTGCGATATAGCACATATAGTTCCACAACACAAAAAAGATAATAAATATATCAATATCTCACCTCCAAACTAACAGCATGAGAAATGCTTGGTATTGGCATACCTTGATTTGAACTAATAATTGAATGTAATGATCCAGTAGCTATTAATAATATTTTTTTATATTTTTTCATAGGCACAATATAATCAAACAATATTAATGGAGCACAAGCAGGACCACTAGCACCCGCATAAACATTCTCATCTTTATAAAAAATACTTCCAGCATCAATCACATTATTTAACTTTTCTCCACTAATTTTTTCAAAATATTCACACATTATTTCTTTACCATAAACACCTAAATCACCAGTTAAAATTAAATCATAATAATTACTTTTTCTTTTAGTATCTTTTAAATGTTTAAATAGAGTTTCAGCACAAGCAGGCGCCATAGCAGATCCCATATCATTGGTATCTTTATGATTAGTTTCTATTACCCTACCTATTGTTGAAGATTCAATTTTAATATTTGATTTTTCATTTGTAACAAGTACACTTATACTACCAGTGGCTGTACAAGTATTAACTCTCTTTCTAACAGCTCCATATTCAACGGGAAATCTAAATTGTTTTTCGCTAACTAAATTATGGGATGAAACACTAACTATTGTGTTAGATTTATTTTTTATAAAAGAAGATGCTATTATCAAACCCTCTGTAAAAGTAGAACAAGCTGAATATATTCCAAGAAATGGAAGTTTACTATCATAAGCGCTGAGTGTAGAACATAATATTTGATTTTGTAAATCACCTGATATTAATAAATCAGCTTTATATTTTCTGTTCAAATAATTAATTGTATATCTTTGATATCTACTTTCAGCCATTTCAATAGTTCTTTCATTCATATAATAATCATCTACATATTTATTAACATTTTCTTTAACAATTGGATTATATTTAGTAGAGCCAATTATTGAACATTTATCTTTAATATAAACATCATCATAATAATTTGTCATAAAATAACACTCCTTATATATCCAAATATTATTCCAAATACAACACCATATAAAATGATACTTCCTGTTAATTTAAATATAGATGCTCCAATTCCTTTAATAAAACCTTCACTTCTTGCATCCATCGCACTGCTTGTCATAGTATTAGCGAAACCAGTAGAAGGAACTATTAAACCACATTTGCATATGCTAAGTACTTTATCAAATACTCCAGCACCTGTTAAAATAGAACCAACAACAATAAAAAAAGTAAATGTTAATAAATAAGAATCACTAATAGTAAAATTAAAATAATTTAAAAAAATATTTGTTAACACTTGCCCAAGTGAACCTATTAAACCTCCACTTATAAATGCAATTAACATATTTTTAAATATATTTTCTTCTTTAATATGTTTTTTTATTAATTTATCATACTCTTCATTATTCATAGTATTAGTATTTGAAGAATATATTTTTTTATACAAAAAAAATCAAATATTTCTATTTGATCTTTCTTGCTTCTAAATAATATCTCTTATCATAACTATGTCCCATGGAGAATGTTTTTCTTGGAAGAGATCCATCTACTATAACTGTTTTAAATAAATCTTCCTTTTTCATTGCATCAAATATAAACCCAATATTATTATCTTTTGAAGCTAGTTCAATAGTAACATCTTCTCCATGAATATAATCTATTTTACCTTTATTATTATTTAAATACTCATCTAAAAATATTTGAATAGATCCTACCGATATATTTGATTTAGGATTACTAATATATAAAGTTTTATCAATAGTATTTGTAACTATTCTAAACTTTTGACCGTTTCCATTTTCATTAATATCATAATATTTATATAATGAATCAATTAAATTATTTACATCACAATCAAATATAACTCTATGAATTGCTTCAAATTTTAAAGCTTCACTATGTAAATTAACAATTTCTACAAGAGCATATCTAGATGGATGATTTAAGTATTCTTCTCTATTCATAGTTGTTTTTAATTTTTCATAACAAGATTTAGCTGTTGCTAATGAGTGATTTCCATCTCCCATAGCAAATAATAATACTCCCTTATCACTAACATTATATTTCTTTTCAAAATAATCTTTATCAGCTAATAATTCCATCTTATTTATTACTTCATTTATAGTATCATCATCAAGTTTATATCCTTTAATATGTCCACCATTTTTCATTAAATCAGTATCATATACAACTTCACTTACTTTACTTTTTAAACTCTCAATAATATCTTTCTTTTCATCATCAATTAGTATCATAATATGAGGAAGTTCAAGTAAAGCATTTTCTCTTACTTTCATTCTAGGTGGTATTCTTTCAACAACTGTTTTTTCTGTTGCTCTAATTAATGTTTGAGAACCTTTTTCATAAGAATAATCTTCAAGATCAACCATTCCAATTAAACCTTCTCTAACATATCCATCTGCTTGAGTTCTTTCAATATAAAACATTGTATCTTTATATTCAACAAATAAATCATTATCAATATATTCATTCATAGTAGAATTAATGTTTTTAATTCTGTCTTCTACATTATCACTTTCTAAATATATTTCAGGTAATGTAATTCTTAATGTCGATGGACTATTTCCAACTATTTTTTCGACTTCATTCCAATAATCAGGTTCAGAAGTATACTGATCACATGCCACTACACTCCACTTAGTCATATCAACATTTTTTGGTAACAATATGTTTGCTCTTTTAAATGGTATCATTAATTATTCACACTCTTTATCTTTTGTAATTCAAATCTATATTTTTGTTTAACATTAGGATATTTTTTATGATCAACTTCTGATAAAAACATATCCATAGGTCTTGCATATAATTGTGAGTTTCCATATAGTGCTCTATATATAACAAGTTCAGTTTTATCTTCACTATATAATGCAACATCTTCAACTATATACATATCTCCTTTAAAATGCTTATAAATTCCTTTAATTTTTATTTTTCTCATATAACCTCCATATAAAAACTAGACTTTTATATAAATCTAGTTAAAACCATTTTTGGTAGCCTGTATGGGACTTGGACCCATGAATGTTGCCTTGAGAGGGCAATGTGTTAACCGCTTCACCAACAGGCCATAACAATTACTAGAGTTATAATAACATAATTTAATTATTAAATCAAATAAAAAAGACTACATATAATATGTAATCTTTTTATTAGATTTGTAGTATTTTAAAAGAAAGTATCAATCTTGTGTAAAACAGTTAAATTGTTATATAATATATTTAGGTGATATTATGTATAAATTCATAGTTATATTAGCATGTAAACTAATAAATAAATTAAGTAAACTTACTCATCATGAAGGAAGTGTTATTGGTGGTTATTATGCTTTAAAATTAGATAAAAATATTCTTAAAAAGATTAAACTTCCAAAGTATGTAGTTGGTATTACTGGTTCTAGTGGTAAGAGTTCATCTACTGAACTTATGTATAATATTTTAACTAAGAATGGTTACTCTACTGTTTATAATAAAGAAGGTAGTAATACTATTAATGCTATAACTGCTCTTGTGTTAAATAATTGTACTCTTACTGGTAAGTTAAAAAAAGATGTACTATTAATGGAACTTGATGAAAGTTTTATGAAATATATTTTCAAATACATTACACCTACTCATTTAATGATTACAAATATTACAAGAGATCAACCACCAAGAAATTCACATCCTGAAAAAATATTTAAAGCTATTAAAAATGCTATTCCATATGGAACACATTTAATACTTAATGTAGATGATCCATTTGTTAATAGACTTAGAATAAATCATAATGGTGAAGTTACTACATATGGTATTGATAAAAATAATTATTCCTACAAGAATAACATCAATAATTTAGATGCTGCTTATTGCCCTATATGTAATTCTAAATTAGAATATGATTTTTATCATTATGGACACATTGGATCATATCATTGTCCTAAGTATCATTTCAATAGAGGTAATCCTGATTATGAAGCTAAAAATATTGATGTTGATAATAAGTTAATTGAAATAAATGGAAATAAAATAAATCTTCCATCTGACTTCTTATATACTGTTTATTTTGTAACAGGCTGCTATAGTTTAGCTAAAACATTAGGTGTTGAAGATAAAGGAATATTAAATGTTTTAAATAGTGATGAACTTCATACTAAACGTTTAGAAATATATGATTTTGATAATAGAAAATGGCAAATGTTAGTAAGTAAAAATGAAAATAATTTAAGTTATAAACAATCACTTGATTATATACTACATCAGAAATGTGATAAAACAATTATTCTTGGATTTGATAATTCAAGTAGACGTTATAAAGAAAACGATATATCTTGGATATGGGATATAGATTTTGAAGAATTAAATGATTCATCAATTAAGAATATTATTCTAATTGGTAGATTCTGTAATGATATGTTACTTAGAATGAAATATGCAGGTATAAATGAAAATAAATTATTATTAGTTGAAGATTTATCTAATCTTGCTGATACTATTAAAACTAAAACTAAGGGTAATATTTATTCAATGGTATGTTTTGATAAAGAAATAGAATTAAAGAAAATTATAAAGGAGGAAAATAATGATTAATGTTTTACACTTATATTATGATTTATTAAACCTTTATGGTGAAAATGCTAATTCTAGATGTATAAAATATAATTTAGAAAAAAATAATGTTAAAGTTAATGTTGATTTAAAAAGTTTACATGATAAAGTTGATTTTAGTAAATATGATATTGTTTATATTGGTATGGGAAGTGAAGATAATTTATTACTTGCACTTAAAGATATTCATAAATATAAAGATGATTTAAAGAAATATATTGAAGACGATAAGTATTTAATATTAACAGGCAATTCAATGGATTTATTTGGCAAATATATTGAAGTAGATGACAAAAAAATAAATGCTCTTGGTATATTTAATTATTATTCTAAATTTATAAAAGAAATAAGTTTTAAAAATGCTTCTACTGATAGAATTGTTGGTGAAGTAAATGGAACATGTAAATTAATAAATGAAAAAATAATTGGTTTTCAAAATAGATGTGATTTAGTATTTAATGTAAAAACTCCTTTATTTAAATTAAATGAAAACTTTTCAAATGATATGAATAGTAAAAATGAAGGATTTACATATAAAAATGTTTATGCAACTCACATTATTGGACCTCTATTAATTAGAAATCCATATTTAACTGATTATATATTAAAAGGTTTATGTGAAAGTAAAAAACTAAAATATGAAATTAGTGATGAAACTTCAATTAATGCATATAAAAAGTATTTAGAAAATTTTAACTAAATACTTTTTATTTTATTAATAATTCTTTTTAAAAACTTAGCTTTACCTATTTTTTCACCATATTTAACTATTGTTTCAATTCCTTCTTTTGAATTTTCTTCAATATCATCATCAAGTGTAATAGTATTCTTTTTAATAAGTAAAACTATTGTTGAACCACCAAATTCAAAATAACCTTTTTCTTCACCTTTTTTATAAATATATGTTTCATGATTATTAACTATTCTACCTACTCCTAAAGCACCTACTTCAACTTGTATTACTTTTCCAAAATTATTTGTATTTAAAATAGTATATTCTCTTGTATTCATTTTATAAAAATTATAGTTTTTTAATGATATTGGTTGTACTGTATGAAACACTCCATCTATATGATAATTTTTTCCTTTACTACCACTATCAATATAACAATATCTATGATAATTATCTGTAGATAATCTAAATACTAAAGCATAACCATCAATATATTCATTCATTATATTATTATCTACTAAAGTATCTATACTATAATATGCATCTTTTATTTTTAATGTAAGATCTTCATTAATTTTATATGCAGTTACTTTAGAATCACATGGTGATATTAAATAATCTTTTCTTGCACTAATTGGTCTTTTATAAGGAATAACTTTTCTTGTAAAAAAATCATTATAAGATTTATAGTTTTTATATTCATATTCAAATGTATTAATATTATTTTTATCAATAAACTTTTTAATCTTATATTTAGATATTTTACTATTCATATAACAACCAATCATTCTAGATATAAATCTAGATGTCATTAGTTTTATAAAACATCTACCTAAAACATTTTCATATAAGAAAGACAGAGTCTTTGATGACTCTGTTTTAATTGTCTCTTTAGAATTTCTTTCTCTAGAATAATATATCATCGTACAAAATTACGTACTGTAAGAATTAATAAAATCTCAAGTACCCCTATTATTATGAATAAAATCATTTGTTTAGTTTTAGGTTTTTTAACTTTTATTCTACATATAAATAATACACCAATTACTAATAATGTAATTGCATATGCTAATGCAAAATATTTTCCTAAGAACTTTTTAAAAATAAACAAGAAAGGAAATACTAATGCAGCTGATGTAACAGGAAGACCAATATATTCTTTAACAGGTCCATCACCTTTTCTCATTATTTCTAAAACATTAAAATATGCAAGCCTAATTAAAGCAGCAAGTGGATAAAATAATACTACTGGTACTAAATAATACTTACTAACTTGAATTTGACCTTCTAATATTACTCCTAATTGATAACAAATAACTGCTGGAAGAACTCCAAAACAAACTAGATCTGATAAACTATCTAATTGTATACCAAAATGTTTTTCTTCCTCAGTTCTTTTCTTTTTAGTTCTTGCAACTTTACCATCAAACATATCGCAAAGTCCAGAAAACATTAAACATAGAATCGATACTAATAAGTTTCCATTCATTGCTTGTATAATACCAAACACACCAGATAAAAATCCAAGATATGTTAGGATAACTGTATAATCATAAAAACCTATCATATTCACACCTCATATTCATTATACTAATAATTATGTAAAAATGCAAACAACTTACTTAACAACTATGTTTACAATTCTTCCACTTACAACTATTTCTTTAATTATTTCTTTTCCTTCAATATATTTTTGAACATTTTCTTGTTCTTTAGCAAGTTTTAATACTTCATCATCACTTGCAGAAGAACTAACTTCTATAGTTGCTCTTACTTTTCCATTTACAGAGCAAGCTATTTTAACAGTATCATCTGTCATATTATTTTCATCATATTTAGGAAATTCACTCTTAAAGAATGGTTCGCCTAATGATAACATTTCATTTAACTCTTCAGTAATATGAGGAGCAATTGGATTTAACAAATGAAGTATTGTTCTATAATCCTTTCTAGAAATACTATCTAATTTATCATATTCATTTGATAATATCATTAATGCAGAAACTGCTGTATTATAATTCATTGTATTAATATCTTCTTCAACTTTCTTAATTGTTTTATTAATTAATATTTCTAGTGAAGGAGTATATTCATTAGAATCATTTACATTATCTTTTAATCTATATATTTTATCTAAGAATCTCTTACATCCCTTAAGACCATTTTCACTCCATGCTGCATCTTTAGAATAGTCTCCAATAAACATTTCATATGTTCTAAGAGCATCAGAACCATATGCTTTAACCATATCATCTGGATTAACTACATTACCTTTAGATTTACTCATCTTTTCATTATTTTCACCAAGAATCATTCCATGAGAAACACGTTTTTTAAATGGTTCTTCTGTAGGTACTAATCCTTGATCATATAAGAATTGATGCCAAAATCTTGCATATAATAAGTGTCTAGTAGCATGTTCCATACCACCATTATAGTAATCTACCATTCCCCAATACTTAAGTGCTTCAGGAGAAGCAAAACATTCATCATTATGAGGATCCATAAATCTTAACCAATACCAAGATGAACCAGCCCAGTTAGGCATAGTATCTGTTTCACGAGTAGCAGGGCCACCACAATGAGGACATGTAGTATTAACCCAATCAGTTACATTAGCAAGTGGACTTTCTCCAGTTTCAGTTGGTTCATATGAAGGTACATCTGGAAGAATTAATGGAAGTTCTTCATAAGGTACTCTTACCCATCCACATTTTTCACAATAGATCATTGGAATTGGTTCACCCCAGAATCTTTGTCTACTAAAGATCCAATCCTGTAACTTAAAGTTTACTCTCTTTCTTCCAATACCTTTTCCTTCTAAGAATTCAATCATTTTAGCGATTGATTCTTTTTTATTATCTAAACCATTTAATACTCCTGAGTTAACCATTTCCCCGTCCCCTGTATAGGCTTCTTTAGAAATATCTCCTCCTTTAATTACTTCAATAATTGGAATATTAAATTTATGTGCAAATTCATAGTCTCTTTCATCATGAGCAGGAACAGCCATGATAGCTCCAGTTCCATAATTAGCAAGAACATAATCACTAATCCAAACTTGTATCTTTTCATCATTAACAGGATTAATAACATCAAATCCATCTAATCTAACACCAGTTTTTTCACGAGTTAAATCTGTTCTTTCTATTTCACTTTTACTCTTAGCATATTCTTGATATTCATGAACTTCATCTAAGTTTTTAATCTTTGAAGCATATTTTTCTAAATATGGATGTTCTGGTGACATAACCATAAATGTAACTCCATATAATGTATCTGGTCTAGTTGTAAATACTTTTAAGTAATCATCTTCACCATCAATCTTAAAATCAACTTCTGCTCCTTCACTTCTACCAATCCAGTTAATTTGAGCAACTTTAATTTTATCCATAAATTCAGTTTTATCAAGACCTTCAAGTAATCTATCAGCATAATCACTCATTCTAAGCATCCATTGACTCTTTAATTTCTTTTCAGTCTTGCTTCCACATCTTTCACAAACTCCACCTTCAGCATCTTCATTAGAAAGACCTGTTTTACAATTTGGACACCAGTTAATTTCTTTTTCTGCTTTATATGCAAGTCCTGCTTCATGGAATTTTAAAAATTGCCATTGAGTCCATTTATAATAATCAGGATCAGTAGTAGCAAATTCTCTACTCCAGTCAAAAGAAAATCCTAACTTCATCATTTGACTTCTAAATGTTTTAATACATTCTTTAACCATTTCTGCTGGATATACATGATTCTTAATAGCATATTGTTCTGCTGGTGCTCCAAAAGCATCAAATCCCATTGGGAATAAAACATTATATCCTTGCATTCTTTTGATTCTTGCCATAGCATCAAGAGCAGTATAACTTCTTACATGTCCAACATGTAAACCACTACCACTTGGGTAAGGAAATTCAACTAATAAATAATATTTCTCTTTATCACTATTATTACTAGCTTCAAAACATTTTTCTTCTAGCCATCTTTTTTGCCATTTTTCTTCTATTTCACTAAAATTATACATCTTTTTTATCCTCCATTTTCTTTAATATTCTTCCAGTAGATTCATATAATGCATATATAAGAGCAAATACAATAACGAAACTTGCAAGTATTTTATATAAATAATTATCTATTCTTAATGACAGCGTTGCTGTGAATGCAAGTATAAATGAATTAATACATCCTATACAAGTTAATATAGTCTTATAATTTGTTTTTCTAACATCTAAATTATATCTAACAATAAATGCTCTTACATAATCTGTTTTCTTTAATTTTGAATAATTCTTTTTTCTTTTATTTACAAACACTAAATAAATAATCAGCACAAGTAAAAACAATAATATAAAATCATAAAAAAACTTTACTACAGGACTCATATTCATATTAACCACCTTTTTTCAAAATAAAAACTTTATTACTTAAGGATGAGTTTCCCCACGGTACCACCTTAATTCATAAAGTTTTATGCATCTTTATTATCGTTAACGCCGAATCATACGTTATTTCTATGAAAAGCAAGTTCAATCAATAATTATATTAGTTTTCACCAACCACTAATTCTCTTTAAAATAACCAATTAATTTACTACTCTTTTCGTAACACCGAAATATGTCTAAATTATACAACATTAACCATTCAATTTCAACAAATTTTGTTATAATAAATCATTTATTTTTTCTTTTAAATCAACTATTTCAACATTATCTACTGCTTCTTTAATTAACTCATTAAAATCATATTTTTTTTCTTCTTCATATATATGTTTTAAATTTGGATTTATAACAGGATGTCTTGGTACAAAAACAGTACAACAATCTTCATATGGTAATATTGATATATCATATGTATCTATTTTCTTAGATATTTCTATAATATCTAATTTATCAAATGAACAAAGTGGTCTTAATATTGGATAATTAGTTACATCATTAACGGCAAGAATACTAGATAATGTTTGACTAGCTACTTGCCCTACACTCTCACCATTTACAATAGCTAAACATTTATTCTTTTTAGCAATCATTTCAGCAATTTGATACATTTTTCTTCTCATAAAAGTTATTAAATAATCTGAGTCTAATTCTTTATAAATAGTTTCTTGTATTTTAGTAAAATTAACTATAAATAACTTTCCATGTGAATTATATTTTTCTAACTTTCTAGCAAGAGAAATAACTTTATTTCTTGCTTCTATACTTGTATGAGGTCTACTTTCAAAATATAAATAATATAACTCTACTCCTCTTTTAATAGTTTGAAATCCAGCAACTGGAGAATCAATACCACCACTAAGCATTAATAATGCTCTTCCAAGAGTACTAACAGGATATCCTCTTAGTCCAGGATAACTTTTATTATAAATATATACATGATCTTTTCTAATTTCAATATTTAAAAGTATATTTGGATTATGAACATCTACTTTATAATTTGTATTTTTTAGAATATGACCACCAATAATATTATTCATTTTCATAGATTCAATTGGATAAGATTTATCACTTCTACGAGTTTCTACTTTAAATGTAGTGCCTTCACTTTCTTTCATTAAATCAAGTGAAATATTTTTTATATTTTCAACATCTAAATTATCATCTTCAATTGCTTCAACTATTTCATGAATACCGAATATGTTTTTTAAACACTCTATAATATCTTCAATATCATCATTTTTAGGAATAATAAACATTCTATAATAATCATCAATTATATCAAACTCAAAAGAAGATAACTTTTCATAAATGTTCTTTCTTAATGTTTTAATAAAGAAATTTCTGTTATCTTTTTTAGTTGTTAATTCACCATATTTTATTAATACTACTTTTTTCATTTTAATAATAATTCATTCCAAACTTCATCAAATACTTCTAAAAATTCTTGTATTTCACTCATTGTAGTTAGAGGAGAAATACTAACTCTAATAGAAGTTGTTGATACACTTTTATCACCATTTGCTATTGCTTTTAATACAGTACTTTCTTCAAGTGAAGAACAAGCAGTTGTAGTTGAAACATATACTTCATGTCTTTCTAAAGCATGTACAAATGTTTCTGATTTAATTTTTAATAAACTAAAGTTAACTATTTGAGGAACACATAATTCATTAGAATTAATTCTAATTGGATATTTAGAAAGTCCTTTTAACAATTCTTCTTTAAGTTTTTCACACTTCTTAATATTAGATTCTAATTTATCATTAGCAAGTCTAATTGCTTTTGAAAATGATACTACTAATGGTAATGGTGGTGTTCCACCTCTAAAAGGACAATTCTCAGTTGTTCCATATATTAATGTATCAATATTTAAATCTCTTTTCTTATAAAGAATTCCTATTCCTTTAGGAGCATATATTTTATGAGCTGAAAAAGACGCAAGATCCAAATCACTTAAATAAAACCTTGTTTTACCTAAAGCTTGAGTTAAATCACTATGAAATATTACATTAGGATTCTTTTTATTAATAACTTGTCTAATAGTCTTTAGAGGTTGTTTAAACCCTGTTTCGCTATTAACAGCACATATACTAATAAGAATAGTATCTTTTCTAATTAATTCTTCTAAATGATGTAAATCAATTTGACCATTAGGAAGAATATTAACAAAATCAACTTCATAACCAATATTACTTAAATAACCCATTACTTCTAAAACACTTTTATGTTCTAATTTAGAAGTAATAATATGCTTACCACGATTAACATATTTAAAAGCAACACCTTTAATAGCAGTAGTATTACTTTCACTAGCACCACTTGTAAATATTAATTCTTTTGGATGGCAATTAAATATATCTGCTATTTGATTAGTTGCTTGCATTAATAATTCTTTAGATTTAACACCCAATGTATGTATTGAATTAGCATTACCAGGATATTCACGAGTAACTTTCACATATGAATCTAGTACTCTTTCATCTACTGGTGTAGTAGCACTATAATCTAAATATATCATTCTTGCACCTCTATTTCTTGAATTACTGTTAGTATAACTGGTTTACATCCAGTCTCATTATATAAGTATGCACCAACTTTTTCACGAATATCATTTCTTATTTTTACATAATCAGCATAATTATTATGAACATTATCTGCTAATGTATCATTAGTTATATTTTTTATTTCTTCGATAATATCCATATTCTCTTTTTGATAAATGAATCCTCTAGTCATTACTTCCGGTCCAACTAATAGATTCTTTTCTTTTTTAGAAAGAGTTGCTGTTATAATTACAAGTCCATTAGAACTTAATAACTCTCTATCTTTTAAAACAACATCTCCAACATCTTCACTACTTTTACCATCAATTAAAATATCATCAACAAATACATGTTCAAAATTATCAACAAGTTTTCCTTTTTCAAATGTTAATAAGAATCCGTTTTCTTTTAATATAATATTTTCTTTTGGTAAACCAACTTTATAAGCAAGATTACCATTTTCTACTTGATATCTATATTCACCTTTAATAGGCATATAATACTTTGGATTGAATAGTTTTATTAACATCATTAAATCCTCTGATGATGCATGATGTCTAACACTATTTTGTTTAGGAATTGCTTCAATATTAACTCCTTGAATAGCAAGTTCATTCATAATTTTAACAATAATTTTTTCATATGCATCATAACTTGGTTCAGCAAAACAAATAGTATCTGTTTTTTCAAGAGTAATAAACTTATCATGACCAGATAATATTCTATTAATATTTGCATACGGACTCTCTCTATCATTACTAATTAAAATAATAGTTCCTTCATTCTTTAAATCGGTTAGATTTCCAATCATATTTTCATCAATATCTAAATATCCATTTTTAATGCATTTTGAAACAATAGTATGAAGTTCTTTACCCATAATAACTACTTTTCTATTCTTATCTTTAAGTGCATTAAATATTTCAGTAATTGTATAAATATGAAGAGGTAAAACAGAGAATATTACTCTTCCTTCATTCTTATCTATTATTTTTTTAAAGAATCCTTCTAATTTATGATGAGGACTTGTATGTCCTTTCTTTTCAGCAAATACACTTTCAGCCATTAAACATAAAACACCTTGTTTACCAATATATGCAAGTTTACCTAAGTCCATATCATAATGTCCATTCATAGTTGGATCAATTACAAAATCAGCCATATAGATAATAGCGCCATCTTCTGTATTAATACAATATCCAAATGTTTCTGGACTACTATGAGTTACACTAAAAGGAAATACACTAAAATCACCAAAATCTATCTTTTTATGAGCAGGAATTACATGAAGATTTTTAGCTTCAACATTTTCTTCACTACACTCAAATTCAATTATTTTAGATGTAAAATTAGATGCATATATATCTAATTCTGGTAATTCTTTTAATAAATCTGTAAGAGCACCCATATTCTCATGATGTGGATGGCTTATAAATATACCAACTATATCTTTTTTATGACTAGTTAAATACTCAAAATCTGGTATAACATAATCAACTCCATACATCTTATCAGGAGCATATTTCATACCACAATCAAAAACTAGTATTTTATCATTAATACTTACTGTATATAAATTCTTTCCATTTTCATTTAGTCCACCTAAACTCATTATATTAATTTTTGCCATAAATTCATCTCCTTAAATATTAAAAAGTTCAAATGCTTTATAAATTATAGCATAAAATAAAAAAAAATACTAGTTATCTTTCTAGTATTAGTTTTCTTTAATAGTAATTAATCCTCTATCTACTTCTTCTAAAGCTCTTCCTATTTCTTTTTTAGATACGTATTCTTCCTCAGCCATTTGGAAATGTTTATGTTCTTTCATAACTTTAGCTCTATCAGCAGCGATATGTACTAATTTATACTTTGAGTCAACTATATTTAATAATTTGTCTATTGAAGGATATATCACTCTTCACCATCTCCCTATCTTTATAATACTAATATACCTTATAAAAATAGAGTTTACAATATTACTATACACAATTTTTACAAATAATTTAACTTTCTTCTATAAATGTTTTACTCTTATGTGGCTCATCAAATAATAAATCCTTATAATTTTGTTGTCTTAATGCTTCATAAACCATAATAGCTACAGTATTAGACACATTTAGAGCTCTTACTTTATCAGTCATAGGCATTCTCATACATCTATCTATATATGGCTTTAGTATTTTAGGAGGTATTCCTGTACTTTCTTTTCCAAAAAAGAAATAATAATTTTTAGATGGATCACTATAATCAAAACTAGTATGAGGTTTATGTCCATATCTTGTTAAAAAATAATACTCTCCCTTATTCTTTTCAAAAAACTCATCTATATTTTCATAAACAGTATATTCACATTTATCAACATAATTAACACCGCTTCTTTTAATATATTTATCTTCTAAACTAAAACCAAGTGGTTTAATTAAATGTAAATGTGTGTTTGTAGCTACACAAGTTCTCATAATATTACCAGTATTTACAGGTATTTCTGGTTCAAACAATACAACATTAATCATAAAAATTATACCCTCACAATCTCAATACCAACAGCTTTATATTTCTTTTGCTCTTCTTCAGTATAAAAATTGTTCATGATACTTGCATCTTCATTATCAATAAAACCAAATCTTTTAATATCAAACTCATCAAACAATTCTTTAAAACTCTTTCTTACATATAAATTCTTTATTTCAACAATCATCTTTTCATCAGTATCTATATTTGTAAATTCAATATAATCACCTATTTTTAACAATTGTCTTTTCTCATCATATAATCTTAATTCAATATCTTTTAAATCATTTAAAATACAATAATATGCACTATTAATTAAATTCATTTTGTGAACTTCTTTTTCCATAATACCTCCAATAAAATATAATATATGCTACTGTGCAACCTATATTATCTATAAATATATCTTTTATTTCACCACTTCTTCCAGGTACATATATTTGATGCAATTCATCTGTACATGAATAAATGAAACACATTATAAATGCTATTAAAACTATATTAAAAACATTTAAATCATATTCTTTTAATGCTAAACAAACCAGTACTGCTAATACAAAATATTCAATAGTATGAGCAACTTTTCTCAATACTCTATCCATTGATTCTAATGTTTCTTCTTTGTTTTCACTTTTAGATATTTCAACAATATTTGTTTTATTAATTATTCCTTGACTTTGATTAGTTGATTCAATTGAATCCTTAGATGAAAAATAAAATATTAATCCCATCCAAAGAATCACTAATAACCATAAAAATATTTTCTTTTTCATGTTTTAATCCTTTATATATTCTTTAACTTCTTCCTTTATTTTATTCCATAGTTTTTTTAATGATTTATGAGATAATGTTTCTTCTACTTTATTAAAATCTATCCATATTAAATCATGAGTATCTTCAGAATCATTATCACTATGACCGTTATCATATCCCAAATAATAATAACATTTACATTTTTCTCCATATGAGTTTGTATAAATTTCAATATAAATTGGATCTTTATTTATTATACTAACTTCTCTTTTTGTTTCTTCATTAGTTTCCCTAATAGCACATTCAATTAAACTTTCATTTTCTTCCAAATGGCCCTTAGGAAAAGAATAATCTTTTTGTTTATCTCTATATATTAAACCAATTTTATTTCCATTTATTAAAATTATCCCTGCTTTAATAACCATATAATCACCTTAAATCAAAATAATTATAACAAAAGAAAAGACATTTAACAATGTCTTTATTGTCCACATACATTAACATTACATACTTCATTTTCTTCAGTACAAGTATAGCAAGGTGTATATGTATGTCTATATATATGATGATTGATTACTCTTGTGTTTATTGGCTGAATATGAGGAACTTCATGAATTATTTGCCTATGTACACATCTTTCTTGTGGACATTCATATATAGGAGCACACATGACTCCTGGAACATCACACATAGTTTTTTCATTTGGCATTTTTTCTGGTGTAACTTTTATTTCAGCACTTCCCTCAACATTATAGCCTTGATACATACCCATATTATCTATCATATTAACAACTCCTTTTCTATTATTAATCTATGATAAATAATCAATAATGAATGGGTATATAAAATAAAAAAGATATTAATAATAATATCTTTTTTAAATTATTTTTCAACGCAAGTATAACCTTGTGATTCTAATCCTTTTTTAGCATCTTCTACTGATGAATTAACTAATGCACCATCACTAACTTTAACAGGATCTAATACAGAATCAACTTTTAAATGTTTATTAACAACATCTTGCTTACATGAAGTAAATGCATTAGCATAACTACTCATAGAACTTTTAACGATTTCACAGAAATCTTGACCTTTAACAGCAGCGATTTGAGTATCATTATAAGATGATAAATCCATATCATAGCTAAAGTCCATAGATGTTACTTTGTTTCCTTCAAATCCAATATTGAATGTAATATCTACGCCACTTGATGATGTAGTACAAACAAGTTTAGTTGATTTTGAAGAACCACAACCTGCTAATAAAAGAACTAATGCAAATGTTGCTACAAATAATAATCCTTTCTTCATACTTCCTCCTTATACATCTTTATTTTATCATTTATTAATGATAATAACAATATTTAAAACTTCATATTTTTCATTTGTTTCATCATTACTTTCATTTGATCAAACTGCTTTAATAATCTATTTACATCTTCAACCTTTTGTCCACAACCAGCAGCTATTCTTTGCTTTCTACTAGCTTTAATAATATCTGGATTTCTTCTTTCTTCTCTAGTCATAGAAAGAATAATAGCTTCAGTTCTAGCCATAACTTTAGGATCAATATTTACATTATTAAGTCCCATTTTAGATGCACCAGGAACTAATTTTAATAAATTTTCAAGAGGTCCTAATTTTTTAATTTGTTTATATGTTGATAAGAAATCTTCTAAATCAAATTTACCTTTTTGCATTTTCTTAGCAGCACTCATCATTTCATCTTGATCTAATTCTGCTTCAGTTTTTTCTATTATTGATAGTAAGTCACCCATTCCAAGAATTCTATTAGCAATTCTATCTGGATAAAATTCACCAATACCATCTAATTTCTCAGAATCACCTATTAATTTAATTGGAATATTAGTTAAATGTCTTAAAGATAATGCTACACCACCTTTAGTATCACCATCCATCTTTGTAAGGACACAACCAGTTAGTTTTAATTTATCATTAAAACCAGTTATTACATTAATAGCGTCTTGTCCCATCATAGCATCTATAACTAATAACTCTTCATGAGGTTTAACAGCGTCTTCTATATTAACAAGTTCATCCATTAGTGTCTCATCAATTTGTAAACGTCCAGCTGTATCTATTAAGATATAATCATATCCCTTTTCACGAGCATATTTAATACCATTAGAAGCTATTTCAACAGGATTTCCTTTTCCTTCATCATATACTTCGATATTCAATTGTTTACCAATACTTTTTAATTGATCAATTGCTGCTGGTCTATAAACATCACATGCTATAAACATAGGCTTTTTATGATGCTTCTTTCTAACCATATTACCTATTTTACCAATAGTAGTAGTTTTACCACCACCTTGAAGTCCAACAACCATAACAATAGTTGGATTTTTAGATACTTCTAATGGAGATGCATCGCCACCTAACAATTCAACAAGTTCATCTTTAAGTATTTTAACAAACATATCACCTGGTTTAATACTTTTTCTAACTTCTTCACCAAGTGCTTTTTCTTTTACTTTATCAATAAACTCTCTAACTATTTTTATATTAACATCAGCTTCTAATAAACAAAGTCTAATCTCACGTACTATATCACTAATATTATCTTCATTTATTACACCTTTTGACTTAATATTACTAACTACTTTTTGAAGTCTTTCACTCAAGTTTTCAAACATAATATCACCTCTTCAATTATACCAAAAAAAGCAAATAAAAAGAAAGCATTTAATGCTTTCTTTCATTAACTATTCAGAAATACCTTCAACTACTTCTTCATTTTTATCATCAGTTAAGAATTTCTCTTCAAGTACTTCAGCAGCATCATCATCTAAAAGTTCATTCTTTAAGATAACTTCAATATTATTATATTGTTTTGCTCCAGTACCAGCTGGGATTAACTTACCAAGGATAACATTTTCTTTAAGACCATTTAGCATATCTACTTTACCACGTGTAGCAGCATCAGTTAATATTCTTGTAGTCTCTTGGAATGAAGCAGCAGATAAGAATGAATCAGTTTCAAGTGAAGCTTTAGTAATACCAAGCATTACAGGTTTTCCTGTTGCTGGAACTCCACCAGATAGAATTACTGGTTTATTAATATCAGCGAATTCTCTTAGAGGAACACTTAATCCTTCAATTAGATCTGTATCTCCAGCGTCAACAACTCTAACTTTAGTAATCATTCTTCTAATAACTGTTTCAATATGTTTATCCGAAACATCAACACCTTGTGATTTATAAACTTTTTGTACTTCTTTTAGTATATACTCTTGAACTGTAGTTGGGTCAGTTACAGCAAGTAATTCTTTTGGAGAAATACTTCCTTCTGTTAATGCTTGTCCAGCATCTACAACTTCACCTTTTTCAACTCTTAATTTAGCATTATATTGAGTTACATGTTCACGAGTTTCAACATCATTAGTGATGTAAATCTTAAATCTATTATTCTTATCATCAGTGATTTTAGTAATCTTACCACCAATTTCAGCAATAGTAGCTTTAGCTTTTGGAATTCTAGCTTCAAATAACTCTTCAACTCTTGGAAGACCTTGAGTGATATCAGCAGCAGATGCAACACCACCAGTGTGGAATGTACGCATTGTTA
>JAEEGL014465298.1_pt1 | contig 25091 bp, 21 predicted proteins | sample 9134231 | NCBI WGS metagenome assembly JAEEGL01 (sample SAMN16246548, study PRJNA631951) | gut metagenome | biome: gut microbiome; feature: rumen; material: fiber-attached | host: Bos | place: Iran: Karaj | collected 2018-10 | reverse complement strand
TCTACTTTTTGTTGACTAGTGCAGGAACCCGCATAAACACTGAAGATAGTAAAAGAGCGTGTCGGGGTAGACACGCTCTTTTGGAGAAGGTATTTTGTTACTTATGGGGTGTAGCAAAAAACTATATAATGTATTGGGGGGTTACAAGTATTATTATACTCAAACGCTTTAAAAAGTGTTCACAAAAAAACAAATAATTGATAATTTTTTTTGTATATATTAACTATAACCCCCAGGTCATTTATTCATTTTTGCATTTTTCGTCATTTTTAACCAACTCAGTTAGTAAAAATATACAACTTTATGCTTCTGAAAACAGGGCATCCAGCTCTTCGCCAGTGATTTTATCTTTTTCAAGAAGTAATTCTGCTGTCTTATGGAGCATGTCTATATTGTTTTCAAGCATTTCCTTAGCCTTGGCATAGCAATCATCAATGAGTTTTCTTACTTCTTCATCGATAACAGCTGCTGTTTCGTCACTGTAGACCTTGGCATGGCCGATGTCACGACCTATGAATACCTCATCTTCTTCACCGTATTCATAGTTCAGGAAGCCCAGTCTGTCGGAGAAGCCATATTTCATGATCATTTCTCTAGCTACTGCTGTGGCCTGCTTTATATCCTGAGATGCACCGGTTGTAACATCATCGAAGATCAGGCTTTCGGCAATTCTACCACCCATGAGAGTCTGTATCTGTCTCATAAGCTTGCCCTTAGTCCAGTATTTATTCTCGCCGTCTGGTAAAGGCATAGTATATCCGCCTGCTCCGCTTCCATTAGGAATGATTGAAACAGTGTATACAGGTCCCATATCTTCCAGCTCGTGGAACAGTATAGCGTGGCCTGCCTCATGATAAGCAGTAATCCTTCTGTCCCGCTCAGAGACAACTCTTGATTTCTTTTCTGTTCCAATTCCAATCTTAACAAATGCATTATCTACATCGGACTTAGTTATAAACTTCCTGTCTTCCTTTGCAGTCTTTATAGCAGCCTCATTCATCAGGTTCTCAAGATCTGCACCTGAGAATCCGGATGTAGTCCTTGCAATCTCGTGAATATCCACATCGTCACCGACTGGCTTATTCTTTATATGAATCTTCAGTATATCTTCTCTGCCCTTCACATCCGGCAGTCCAACCATGATCCTACGGTCAAATCTACCAGGTCTGAGGATAGCATGGTCAAGGATATCAACTCTGTTAGTCGCAGCAATTACGATAACGCCTTCATTTGATCCGAAACCGTCCATTTCAACCAGGAGCTGATTCAATGTCTGCTCTCTCTCATCGTGGCCGCCGCCAAGTCCTGATCCTCTATGTCTGGCCACTGCATCGATCTCATCAATAAAGATAAGGCATGGTGCATTTCTCTTGGCGTCTGCAAACAGATCACGAACTCTGGATGCACCTACACCGACAAACATTTCAACAAAGTCTGAACCGGATATGGAGAAGAATGGTACATCTGCCTCACCGGACACTGCCTTTGCAAGGAGCGTCTTACCTGTTCCAGGAGGACCCTCAAGGATAATACCCTTTGGAATACGCGCGCCCATGGTATTATATTTACCAGGATTCTTCAGAAAGTCTACAACCTCTTCCAGTTCTTCCTTCTCTTCATCAAGTCCAGCCACATCGTTAAATGTAATGCCTGTCTTTATATCTTTCTTAGCCCGGCTCTTGCCAAATGTAAGTACTCCGCTGCTGCCTCCTGAACCACCGCTTGCCAGTGACCCGGCCGTAATCATCAGGAATATAACGAAAAGCACCAGAACGAAGATATATGGGAATATCTTCTCCATAAAGGTTGCTCTCTTAACATCTGCAAGCTTATACTCTATGCCGTTCTTCTCAAAAAACTCCTGAGTATCCTTAACATCTGTCGTATAATAACGTCTTATCAATCCATTATTGAAATTCACCAGTATATAGCCTGTCGGAACCTCGCTGTTCTGATGCAGTTCAACAGCAGAAACATTTCCCTCTTCCATATCCTGGATCAGAGTGTCATTATTGTACGACATGGATTCAAGTCCATTTGATCTGGTAATGATCAGATACACTAAGAAAACTGCAACCACAAGCACTCCATATATTGCCAGCCCTCTTAATAAATTCTTGTTCATCTTTCTCCCTCTATGTAAGTTATTTCAATCACCCTTTGGGTTTTATCACTTATTTTGTACGCCTCGCTGATCCTATATCCCACAACCCAGATAACATCCCGGTCATCGCATACCACAGGAACGCTGTTCCTCAGCCCTCGGTCCACCTTCATATCCGTAAACAGCTTCGCCAGCTTCTTCCTGCCACCATCAGCATTTACCACTATAGTGTCCTCCGGCCTTGGCAGCCTCAGCCCCAAAACGCCTTTTATTTTATCATAATCAAACATTTTAGTATATGTTTTTTTAGATATCTCCATCCCCGGTTTGTAATCGTAAACCTTCGTTTCAATTCTTCCTGTCAAATGTACTTCTTCCGAATCTCTATCCCCTTCAGCAGTACATTTTACCGGGATTTCAAAGACGATATCACCATAGTTTTTTCTGACCCTGATTCCATATGGCAGATCGACCCCTGCACCGGATTTAAGCTCAGTCAGGCCAAGCACCGATTTCACATGCCTTCTGGTGATATCCTTCCTTCTGCCGCATACAGCATGCACAGCCTCGAGAACGGCTTCGCCAGCTGTAATATCGTCCAGAGAGCTCAATGCTTCAACACCGATGAGGGCTCTGTTCTCATCTGAAGAATAATCTACAACACATTTAGCCCTATCCTCTGTTCGATCTGACATCGCCGCAGCATCCTCAGCGATCTTCGCAATATGTTCAACTGCTTCGGTATTTATATTCTTTAGCTCAGGAAGTACTATCTGCCTGATCCTGTTTCTGGAATAATCTGTCTCCAGGTTAGTAGAATCTGTTACATATGTTATCTTACGCTCTGCCAGAAAGCTCTCAATCTCCATTCTGCTTGTACCAAGCAGCGGCCTTATAATGTTATCTCTTACAGGTTTTATTCCTGCAAGGCCTGCGACAGAGCTTCCTCTTACCATGTTGAAGAGAACTGTTTCTGCCAGGTCATCTCTGTTATGAGCCACGGCGATCTTTGCAGCTCCGCCAAGCTTCGCCGCTTCCTCCTGAAAGGCTTTATATCTTATATCTCGCCCTGCTTCCTCTTCGCTCATTCCGGTTTCATGGGCGTATGATGGCACATCCTTTTTTATAACCGTCAACGGTACATCGTATCTCTGACATAGATTTCTTACAGAAGCTTCATCCCTGTCAGCTTCCTCTCCTCTGATCATATGATTCACATGAACAGCATTAATAGTCAGTTTATACATTTCTCTAAGTTCGCAGAGCACAGTAAGAAGACATACCGAGTCAGCGCCACCCGATACACCAACAACAACTGCATCACCAGATTCCAGCATATGGTATCTGTCTATGTAATTTTGTACATTTTCCAGAAAATTCATATTATCTCCCAGTTTCGTACACTACCTGCAGATGCATCTCCCTGCAACCTAAAAATCGAGCAGCCTTGCCACTCGATTTTTATTCGCTATCATCTTTTGGTTTGATTACGATCTCATCTTTATTAACAAGTCCCAGCTTATTCTTAGCCTCGTCCTCGATATACTTCTTAGTCTGCATGTACTTCTCGCGCTCTTCAAGCTCTTCAGTCTTCGCTTGTGCCTCATTCAGCTGATTCTCCAGAGAAGTCTCTGTTACTGCCAATTGCTTACTCTGTTCATTCAGTGACATAGTTCTGACTGAGCATGCTATGATAACCACAAGAGCCACCACAACTATCATAAATAGAAGTACAGGTGACTGTCTATTCACTTTTTTAACTCTTCTTCCGCTCATCAGTTTTCCCCTGTCAACACAAAAAATCGTGCAAAGGCACTCCTTAAGTATACGTTATGTTAACATAATAATCAAGAGTATTTTGGAAAATAATGACAGAAAAGCCTTAAAAAATAAGCATTTTCACCAATTTTCGCCTAAATCATCTCATACATATCGCCGGCCTCATCCTTTTTAACAGTTTCAGCCACTTTGGTAACCCTGACATTTACAGTCTTATTACCGAAAGCGATCTCGATCTCATCTCCCACCTTCACGTCATAGGACGCTCTGGCAGTCTTTCCATTCACACTAACTCTCCCGGCATCACAGGCTTCATTTGCAACGGTCCTTCTCTTGATCAGACGGGAAACCTTAAGGTATTTATCAAGTCTCATATTAATCACCTATCTCTATATAATAGCTTGCTTCGAACACTTCTCCCGGAGCCAGCTTGTTATCATATTCTCTGTCAGCTATATCTCCGCTGAAGCTCTCCTTGTCAGCTCTTCCGTACCAAGGCTCTATACATACAAATGGCGCGCCCTTACCTGCAGGTGACCAGATACCAAAAAGTGGTGACTCGAAACCAACAGATATATAAGCCATCTTGTCAGGGCCACAGATGCTGACCTTAGTTGCCTGTCCTCCCTCGAAGATCAGGGCATCATTATCAAATATATGCTCATCGATAGCCACAAGTCCTGCGTCAGTTTTCAGTACATTTCCCTCCTTCTCAACCAGGCCGTTGCTGCTGAGAAGTGAATATTCCAGATCCTTATCTGTATCAAAAACCAGGTAGCAGTCAGACTGCTTCTCCTTCTTATTGAGCGGACACATGAAAGCAGGGTGGCCACCTATCTGGAAATGCATCTCCTTGGAATCTGTATTCTTTACTCTCCACAATACTTCCAGCTTCTTACCCTCCAGATGATACTCTATCTCCAGCTCAAAACTGTAAGGGTACAGCTTAAATGTATCTTCGTTTGATTCCAGCACGAACTTAATGCTCTTTCCATCAGACTGCTTTGTCATCTTGAAATCCATATCCCTGGCGAAACCATGCTGTGACATAGGATAATCCTTACCATCTATAACCAGCTTCTGGTCCTTAAGACTACCTACTATTGGGAAAAGCACCGGCGAACTGCGCTTCCAGAATTTCTCATCAGCATTCCAGAGATATTCATGTCCATTTTCCTTGCTGAGAATACGTGACAGCTCAGCTCCCCTCTGATTTATAGTTATTCTTAGTGTACTGTTTTCAAGATAGAATTTTTCCATTATATCGCTCCATTTCTAATAATCTTAGTTTTTATATCAATAAACCTCCTGGAAGAACCGTCTTATCTCAGCCCATGCCATCTTAGACTCTTCAAATATAGTTCCGGCAGTCTGAAATACATGGAACATTCCCGGATATATAGACAATCTTACCTTTACCCCTGCAGCTTTCGCTTTTGCAGCAGTGTACTCTGAATCACTGAGTAACATTTCATTAGAACCTGCCTGGATCAGCATGCACGGAAAGCCTGTAAAATCGCCATACTGAGGTGATATTCTAGGGTCCTTCGGATCCGCATCACCTATGTAAGGATTGTCAAATATGAGGCCTGCTCTGGAATTACCGAATACAGGATCCACCTCATAATTCTCTTCATAGGATGGACCAGTGGTAGCCAGATCAGTCCATGGAGACATAAGCACAAGTCCTGCCGGCATCTTCTGCCATCTGGACTTAAGTACATGACACAGTGCCAGTGCCAGTCCACCACCTGCAGAATCTCCTGCGATAACTATGTTTTCCGGACTGTAGCCCTGTTCCAGGATCCACTCATATGCCTTAAGAGCATCATCAAGTGCAGCAGGGAATGGATACTCAGGTGCAACCCGATAGTCCACTGAGAACACTGTTCCTCCACCACTCACCTCGGAGTAGAGCCCAGCCATTCTCTTGTATATTCTCTTAAAGGCTCCCAGATATCCGCCTCCATGAAGCTGGAGAACAACCCATGAACTGGTGGAATCCTTCCATACCAGCTTCTCCATCTTGAATTCCTTCATATCTATGATCTCGGAACTAAGATGTGGTGGATATTCAAATGCAGTCTCAATCTCACTCACATTGTTCGGAGTTGCAAACAAGGATACCAGTTTATCATTATTATTAAATTCTGCAACCAGTCTGCTGACTATTTTCGCCTTTTTGCTTAATTCATCTTCAGTATACATAGTCTAGATCCTGAATCTCCTCATAATCTCGTTAGATATCATCTTCTCGCCGAAAACGATCGTTCCAAAAAGTATAAGTGCTGAAACACCTGCAGCAACGCAGGTAAGCACTGACATCGGAAGCACATGTGTCAGCCCAAGGATCAAAAGCGCCACACTTCCAACAAAAACTATTATTTCCGTAATTATATAATTCTGCCATCCATTGATGATAACGATCATAAGAACACCTGCCGAACCATCCATAGCCATGAACATGATCGGAATGGCATATCTCACTGACCATTCAGACCATCCCAGGATTGCATCCAATCCGCAAATGAATATAATACACAGGATTGCCTGAAGTATAAGAGTCCTCTGCAAGCTCCTCTTCTTCTTGAAAAGCAGCACCATTGTCACATATCCAAATGCCAATGCCGATATAGCAATGAGAGACCAGTATTTAGGAACCTTGTCAAATGTAAGGTAGTTGATCAACGCCATTACTACAGATGCCACTACTGAGACAAAGAATACAAGTCTTATAACAAAGTGCATCACCTTGAACTTCTCAGATACCGCCGGATAAGTCACCGATCTTGTCATTTCAGCATCAGCACCTTCAGGCAGATCAAGAACCCCTCGGCAGAGAGGGCACTCTATGGATTCGTCAACGATATTAACATGGCAGCGCGCACACGTTCTCACGCCACTTAATTCTATCTGCTTACTCATAGTAAACTCCGTTTGTATCTATTGTAACCTCAATACCATCCTCAGCCAGTTTCCTGAAGAAGGTCTTCTGTATATCCGTATCAATAATATTTGAGCTAAATGTAATGGCCATTTTATTCATGTAAGACAGCACAGTGATCTTGATGTTCTGCTTATATGACATGGAAAGAATAGCCTGAAATCTATCTATATAGTCACGGTAGGTTTCAGACACGCTTATGGAGCCAAGATTTGTAACCGTTGTTGTGCTGGCTTTTGCAGATGCCAGATATACCTGATTTATAGCTATTTTCTTAATAGACAGAGGTATGGATCTCAGAAGTAAATTCTGCTGGTTTGATACATTATAAGAAAAGAGTTTCTCCAGATTCTCCTTATTGATCTGCTTCTGCAGACTTTCCTTAGTTATCTCCACAACCTCATCAAATGTATAATCTTTCTTCTCTGGTTTAAAAAGCGCAGATACAACCACGAAGAAATTCCTATTTGTATCTGAACCGAAGAAAGGTCTTAGATTAACAGGTACACTGGTAATTATAGGCTCAGCCGAAGGCTGGCCACGAAGATATGATTTATAGATAGCCCAGGCATATGCTGCAACTATGTACTGGTTTATAGTCACGCCATATTCCTTTGACACCTTCTTGATCTGATCTACCGGAACTACGCCATGAATAACTGCAAGCTTGTTGTCCGGAAGCTTATCTCCCTTTATCTCAACCGCCTTCTGTGTCTCATAAGTCTTCTTCTCCTTATGAGTATAATTCTGAAGATAGCTGTCAGATGAATCCAGGGATGTACTGATATCCAGCTTATCCTGAGATATAGCAGCCAGTTCTTCATGTGAATATCTCAGATACTGGTATGTTATCTCTTTAAGGAAATTCAGAGCACCATTTCCATCCGAAAGCGCATGAAAGACTTCCAGATTGATCCTGTTCTTATAATAGCTCACTCTGAACATATATCTATTGTTAGTCTGAGGGTCCATGAACAGACATGGATATTGATGTTCTTCAAGAATTCTCGGGATTGGCGAGAGATTTTCTTCAAAATAATACCAAAAGAAACCACGCTTCATAGTACATTTGAAAACATCAAAGTAAGGCAGTACTTTTTCTACTGCCTTCTGTAGGAGATCAGCCTGTATATCCTCATTGAGAACAACACTGACGCGATATACATTTGTCATGCCTTCTCTGGCAATAACCGGAAAGAGCTGGGCTGTATTATCAAGCTGATCCCATTTCAGTTTTTTCATGTTGCTTTTCCTGGCTCTGCTTTTCCTGGACTTCTTCTCAGCCTTCTTATCGGCCTTGCTTTGCTTAACAGCCTTCTCAGCCTCATCTTCTTTACCAGTTTGCTTGGTCTTGGTTCTCGCCATAGCCACCGTTTTCTCCACTTTGATTATATTCCGACTCCTGAACTTCCTGCCTATGTTCCATAGACTCTTCCTTCTGTTCTTCGAGGTCTTCTCTTAACTGCTGTTCACGCTGTGACTCGTGATGTTCGCTTGAAGAATCCTTCTTATCCTCATCACCGGAATCTTCCTGTTCTTCTTCGTCCTCATCACCATACTGATTTTCCGAATCCAGCTGCTGAAGCATATCATCTATGTCCTTCTTGAGCTTCTCGGCTTCCGGACTATGACCATCGGCTTTTCCAACCTCCGGACATGCGCAGCCATCCTCCACCAGCACCTTACGGGCAGCCTTCAGCTGTCTTACCGCACTGGCCACGCTCTTCTCAGTATCAAGATGTTCAAAGTCTATCTTATGGCACATAGCAAGTGCCAGATTAATACGTATGGAACACTCTTTCTTCTCAGGAGGAGCACACTCAAGAGCCTGCTTATAGTTACCTATAGCCGAGTCATAATCACCATGCATATAGTCCACATTTCCAGCATTATAATAAGGCAGATAACCTTCCGGAATATTCACCTTCTGAAGCGCATTCGGAATGGTACTGCTGTAATTCCCCTTATTATATGCAATAAGGAATCCACTGTTCATAGCATATCTGATGCATAGGAACAGTCCCATAATGCCTAGAAGTACGGAAGCGATAATGATACCACGCATGAATCCTATAGGATTCTCAGGCTTAAAAGGTTTTCTCTCCTTCTTCTCGCGGACCTTCTTCTCTTTAGTTTTCTTAGGTTTCTTTTCCTTCATCTATTACAGTCTTCCCTTGCGAACAAATACTATTACTTCCCATACAAGCAGCAGGAGCATAGGAAATGCAAAGTAGAAATATATATCTTCATAAACTATTGCATCAGAATCACCCATCACCAGCGAACTTCCCGTCTTAATGGAATCCACCAGATATGAAATGTTGCTCTGCTTCGTCATATGGATATAGTCTATATCCAGATCATCTGCTATCTGCTTCAGATTATCTTCATTTATAACTGAATAGCCATCACTGTTGGTCTTAGGATCCTTAATATATCCACCATAGGAATTCTTCATCCTTCCACCCTTAGCTGTGCCATAGCCCAGAACAGCGCCGCCATCCACATATTTCTCCAGATCCTTAAAGGACTGAAGCGCGCTTCCATCTGTGATCTCACCATCACTTATGAAGAAAAGCATAGTAAGTCTTCCTTCCTTCTCAGAGGAAGATATCAGCATCTTCTCCAGCTCCTCATAAGCCACAGACATGTTACTTCCCTTGGCATAATAGATATCAGGAGTCTTGATCGTAGAGATTGCATCCCTGACAGTATTAGCGTCCTGAGTGAACGGAGCCAGAACCTGCGCCCTATTATCAAATCTTATGAGTCCGAAGTTACTTCCTATAAGCTCATTTATGATATATTCACAGTCTGCGGAAACCCCATCCATACGTGGATCCTTGCCATCATAATCCAGCGCCCACATACTAATAGTGGTATCCATTACGATAAGCACGTCGATATTCTTCATCTCAACCTGCATGTCATAGACCTTTCTCATAGGTCGCAGATTGATAAAGAACATGAGGATAATGATAACACTTATCCTGCCTATCGCCAGAGCCTTATCAAGTTTTTCAGATTTTCTTTTCACTATGCTGTAGATGCATACGCCCAGGATAAAAACAAGTATCGGGACGATGATCACCATCGGCATAATAGGTTTATACGTCATCTCTTTACACCTTCATATATATAGCCACAGCCGCCATCATGACCAGGCTTATAAGTATTATCAGATATGGTATCAGCGGCTGGTCAACCATTCTGGTCATAACCACCTCATCAACCTCCAGCGCCTCCTGTGCCTGAATATCCTTAATGATATCATCCACAGTAAGGGTCTCGCTCTGCTTGTAAAATGTGCCGCCGGTTTTCTCAACACATTTCTTAAACTCCTGCATATCAGACTCGTAGTCCGAAGTATTCATAAAGCTCCAGTTATCCTGATTAGGGAATATACCGAAGACTTTGATATTGTTCTTCTTACATATATCTGTCGCCTCATCCAGCTCAACAAGAGGACTTGCCAGAGCTTCCTGGGCATTATCTGTAGACATGATAATAAGTCGTGTTCTATCTTCAGATTCCAGTCTAGGGAAGCTGTACATACATGAAGCCAGTCCCTCACCCACAAGGGAACTACCCTTTACATAGTTATTTACAAGAGTTCCGGCATCATAGAAATCAAGCTTTTCCTGTAATTCCATCATCTGATTATACTCATCACTATATGTGTTGTAATGATACGACTCCTTATAGAGAGCCATGTACTGTTTCTGAAGATCGAAGTATACCTTCAGCTCATCCAGCTTCTGCACTACGAAATCATAGTCATCAGTCATAGGAACATACAGGACAGTAGACGTATTATATATAGATATACCGAATCTGTCTCCATCAAGACCGGCTACAACCTCTTTCAGGCTTTCAACCAGATCATAATTCAGATCACATATTGAGTAAGATACATCCAGACATAAGAATATATCTCTCTTCTTGGTACCATTACTTGTGGTATGCTTCTCTGCAGGTCTCGCAACAAGAAATGCAGACATAGCCATGGACAGGACCAGACATACCTCAACTATGATAGTCGTGATGAAGTAAACTCTCCTTCTCTTCTTATAGATCGGGAGATCCTTCAGGAATCTGGTATTTGCAGCCTTGGTTCCGCCGCTATATTTAGTTTTCATTTTTATAATGTGCAGGATCAGAACCAGCATCACTATAATAGGCAACCCAATCTCAATTGCCAATGGATTTATTAATTCCATCTATCTATGACTCCTCTGGTCTTCATAATAGCTCCGGACACCTGCTGTACTTCTTCAGGTGCAAACTCCGGCCTATAGTACTCTCTGACTAACTGTGTAAGTGCCGGGATATTAAGTCTCTCTATATCCATAAGTGTACATTCCTGCACACGGATTCCCGTCACCTCATACACAAACAATCGGATATCAAGACTAAGTCTCTGATATCCTTCTCTAGGTGTAATCTTACCAGATCTTACATCCTCATCCAGGTAAGACAGTTCCTTCATATACTTACCTTTGATGAACTGAAGGGTTATACGCTTTGGCTTTTTGATCCTCATGATCTTAGCTTCTTCTATATCATTCTTCAGCTTCTTATGGAAGAATATAACAAGGAATATAGCTAAAGCTATGAGCACAAACCCAAGTATCAGCCATAAGATCAAATATTGAAATGGAGGTTGTAACTCAACCGAATAATTCATTCCTGTGCCTTTCAAATAACTCTACTACTTTATCTATTATCTCACTCTCGCATGCCAGATCCATGGTAGTGATCTGATGACGCTTACACATATCCTCTGCACGCTGGCGAACTTTGTTTCTCTCTGCAATTTCTGCCTGATGGAGCTTTTCATCCTTCAGGAAGAAGTTTCTGGCATACTTCTTGCTGTCCATATCGAAAAGCCTGTCGCCTGTCATGTATGCATCCTCAATATTAATGAGCATTACATCATTTCTCACAGTCAGTCTCTTCAGAGTGCTCTCATCCAGCTGATCCAGGCCATCCATATCTGTAATGATAAATACTATCATCTTACGGCGGATATTTTCAGCTACATACTCCAGCATATCCGACAGATGGATGCGTGTCTCGTCCTTGAGACATTTGTTATACTTATTCATTACATTTTCAAAATGCACCTTACCGGATTTGAAGTAACTGAAATCATATCCCAGCTCATTACTTGTGATAACAGCATAATCTGCACCATGAGCCTCTACCAGATAAGCAATGGTCCCAAGGGTATCAAGAGCCACCGCAGCCTTATTCTCACCCTTTGAGGTGTCGGCCATCATCTTTCGTCCGCTGTCGCATACGAACAGGATGTTGTGCTTCTTGTCAGCTATATAACGCCTTATCAGTACCTTGCCCGTCTTCGAAGTAGACTTCCAGTCGATATCCTTGATGTTATCGCCGTAATGATACTCCCTCAGGTCATCAAAATCAAAACTCCGTCCTCTATGAACAGATCTAAATTCACCATCCAGAAAGTTCGAAGTTTTCTTCTTGGAATAGAGCGCTATCTTGGATTTAATTTTCGCAAGATAATCATAATTCATATAAATGTTCCCCTATATAACTATAGTGTCATATTATTCCCAGACTGTTGCATTAGTCCCGATATAAAATGTTACGGAGTCTGGATTGAATTAACAAGCTTGTCGATAATAGTCTCAACTTCAACTCCATCTGCTATTGCAGCATAGTTAAGATCTATACGATGACGCAGTACCTGATGGCGGAGAAGCTTTACATCGTCAGGAATAACGTAGGTTCTTCCGTAGATAAGAGCAACTGCCTTAGCGATCTTCATAAATGCGATTGATGCTCTAGGGCTGGCACCCATACGTACGTACTTAGCGTACTCTGGTGGGAGCATCTTGTCTGCATGACGTGTAGCATCAACTATGAATGATATGTACTGCTTAACAGACTTATCTATATAAACTCTCTCAGCTATAGTCTGGAGGTTATTAACATCTTTTATAGAAAGAACTGCAGGAGTCTTTCTGATAGAATGTGATTCAATTCTGTTGAGGATCTCTGTCTCATCCTCAGGAGATGGATATGTTATCTTCTCTTTGATCAGGAAACGGTCTGTCTGTGCTTCTGAAAGCATATATGTACCTTCCTGCTCTATAGGGTTCTGTGTTGCGATAACAATAAATACATCATCAGGCATGCTATAGGTTACACCACCGATAGTAACCTGACGTTCCTGCATGGCCTCAAGCATGGCACTCTGAGTCTTAGCACTTGATCTGTTAACCTCATCCAGAAGAACAAAGTTTGCAAATACAGGTCCAAGAGTTGTCTCGAAAGCTCCTGTAGACTGATTATAAACCTGAGTACCTATAATATCGCTCGGGAGAAGATCCGGAGTACACTGAATACGTGAAAACTTTCCATCCACCGCATCTGATATAGTTTTTGCAGCTGTAGTCTTAGCAAGTCCAGGAACAGACTCTATAAGGATATGTCCGTCCGCTATAATTGATGCTACAAGCGCAAATTTTAAATTCTGCTGACCCACCACCTTGGAATCATAATATCCTGACAGCCTCTTAATGGTTGTCTGTGCATAATTAAACTCCTCCTGGGTTATGTTACTCTGTCTCTCCACTTTACTTCTCCTTCTTTATCTTCTTGGATTCATCCTCTTGGGATGTCTTCTTCTTAGGTTCTTCTTTCTTTTCGGACTTCTTAGGCTCGTCCTTCTTCTTGGCAGTCTTCTTTACCGCTTTCTTAGCTTCTTTCTTCTTAGCCTTTTCTTCTGCCTTCTCTCTCTTCTCTGCCTCGGCAGCTGTCTCACCAGCAAGCTGTTCTGTTCCAGAAGCTGAACGCTTCTCATTTCTCAGGTATTCAGCTCTCTCCTCATCAGAAAGAGGAACCCTGATTGGTTCTATATACTTCATTTCATAATAATGATAGAGTGCCTTGTATTCCTCACTGGATACATCATTCGTATGTCCATGCATTTCATCAAAATCTCTATCACCACCAACACGTTTCATTATATGAAGAGAAATATTTGCTGCGTGGGATGATATACGTTCAAAACTCACCAGAAGATCGAAAAGTGAAACACCACCTTCTATAGAACAGATGCCATCCTGCAGTCTGTCTACGTGGTGACTCTTTATCAATTCCTTCAGATTATCAACTATATCAGCCAGCGGCTCAACTCTTACAGCCAGGGCCGGATCATCATTTGTAAAGGCCTCCAGAAGGGTATCAATAGTATACTCAACAGCCTTCGCGATGGTCACTGCCTCTCTATGGCCATCAGGAGTGAAATGTATATTCTGCTCGTTTTTACTCTGAGCATTATATGCTATGTTCATGCAATAGTCGCCCATTCGTTCGAAGTCACTTATGGAATTCAGGATTTCCGAAACCACCAGCTTATTGTCCCTGGTAAGTCTCTTTCTATCGATCCTTATAACATAAGAAGAAAGGACTGTTTCACATTTATCAATAAAAGCCTCATTGGCTTCCAGTGTACTGAATTTGGACTCATCATAATCATAGAGCATAGAAGTTGCTATTTTATAATTCTCAGTAATAGCTTCTCCCATCTTGGTTATAAGCTGTTTGCACTGCTCAAGGGCTACAGTAGGTGTATTGAGAAGCATGTCGTCCAGCTTCGCAAACTCCTTGTCCTGAAGATCCTCCTCTTCAACATCTCCTACTATCTTGGCTGTCAGCTTCGATATCTTATCAGAAAACGGCAGCAGCACTAAACTTGTTATCAAATTGAATAAAAGGTGGATGGTAGCTATACCACTCCTGTTGATCAGCTGACTCATAAATGGAAGCCCGATAGTATAATGAATTCCATATATTACAACTGAGAACAGAATAGCACCAAACAGATTAAAGAATACGTAACCCACTACCAGTCTCTTTGCTTTTCTGTTGGCTCCGATACCACCTATAATGGTAGTAGAACATTTACCAATATTCTCACCTATGATAATAGGTATGGCTACACCATATGATATAACACCCGTTACAGACAATGTCTGAAGGATACCGACAGAAGCATTCGAGCTCTGAAGTATGACCGTGATCACAAGACCGATCAATATACCCAGAAGCGGATTTTCAAAAGATGTAAACATATGTTGGAATGTGGCATTGTCCTTAAGAGGTGCAAGCGCATTCTCCATAAGAGTCATACCGTAGAAGAGCATTCCCAGTCCAACAAGTATGCCTGCTACATTCTTAGACTTTTTATTTTTCGAAAAAACTATTATAAATGCACCGATTCCTACCAGCACACATGCAAAGGCTGATGGTTTAAGAAGAGAAACCAAAATGTTGTCTGAACCAATATCACCAAGACGGAGTATCTGTGCCGTTACTGTACTACCCAGGTTTGAACCAAACACTACCGGCAATGCCTGTCCCACGTTCATGATATCGGCATTTACAAAACCTACCAACATTATGGTTGTGGCGGCTGAACTCTGTAGTATCGCAGTGATAGCTGCACCGAAGCTCCAGCCCTTGATCCTGCCAACGCCCTTTTTCTTACTTGTTGTTAACTTCTCTAACAGCTTCTCCAGTCCTGATCCGGTAACCTTCTCAAGATTCGAACTCATGTTGCTCAATCCATAGAGGAATATTCCTATTCCTCCAAGAAGCTGTAGTATCGATAAAATATCCATTACAAACTCCAGGAATTATTTTTTTACCTCGTATCCCACGTTGATTTTACTCCATAATGCCTATATAAACAAGTCAAAAATCGTTTTGCAGGGCAGAGCAAAAGAAAGAGCACCCGAATACCATAAGATATCCGGGTGCTGATAATTCAATAAGTTAATTCGTAATTAATAGGCTTTTCTTCCTTCTTTTTTGCCAAAATTAATGTAATGCAGATAATATTTCTTCTTATCCTTGCCGAAAGCCTTCTTCAGATCAGACTGCTTCATGTAAACATTAATGTTAAATGTAGCCTTTGCCTGTCTTCCTTCTGCCATTCCGTAATTAACGAAATGCTTCAGTACAGCCACATCATCCTGGCCATAAACCCTCTTTACATCAGGATTCATCTTGATGTAATAGTTATAGTCATATACTGCGCTGTAATTAACACCGTTAAGCTTGGTAACAGGATTCTGCAGTGTTGTTACTCCTGTAGCTATACGGCCTTCCTTCTGACCATAGTTGATATAGTGCAGATAATACTTCTTCAGATCTTTGCCAAATGAAAGTCTCAAATCACCATACTTAAGTCTGTAGGATTTTACATCGAAGCTTGCCTTGGCACGTCTGCCCTCTGCCATTCCATAGTTCACGAAATGCTTCAGAGTTGCAGTCTTATCACCGCCAAAAGCTTTCTTCACATCAGGATTGTTCTTGATGTAATAGTTGTAATCATATACTGCACTATAGTTAACTCCACCATATGAAGTAGGTGCCTTGATTATGGATGTGGCATTTCTGCCTTCCTTCTTACCATAATTCATGTAGTGCAGATAATATTTCTTCAGATCATTTCCATATGCCTTCTGAAGGTCCGGATAATTCTCTTTGTAGATGCTTACATTGAAACTGGATGTAGTTGCTCTGCCCTCAGCCATTCCATAATTAAGGAAATGCTTAATAACTGAGAATGAATCCTTTCTGCTGTACTGGCAGGATTTCTTAACATCCGGATTCTTCGTCAGATAATAGCTGTAATTAAATATCGAACTATAATCAACTCCACCATAGGATGTTCCGGAGTAAGTCACAACTGTATCAACAGTATCACCAAAGGACTGTGCACAATAATAACCATATCTATCATCTGCTATTACAAGTCCGATACCAATGCTTCGGAATTCTTTTCTGAGGATATTTGCTCTATGTCCAGGTGAATTCATCCAACCATCAACTACAGCCTCAGGTGTTCTATATCCAGCCGCCAGATTCTCACCTATATATCCCTGAACAGAAGGGAAACATGAGAAGCAGCTCTCACCATTTGGTCTTGTGTGATCGAACAATACAGTAGTCTCAGCTGCTCTTCCGGTAGCAACTGTACACAGATCATAATCCATAACCAGACCAGGAAGTCCGACTTTCGCTCTTTCATTGTTTACGAGTTCCAAAACTCTCCAGGCATAGGTCCAGGAAAACGATGGAACATACGCATCATAGCTGACTCCATCGAAAGAAACACCCTTTACCATCGTGGAAGAATCGCCAGTCGGAATATCATAAATAGTATCCGCTTTTACCACTGCAGGGCTGAATGACGATACCACGATAAGAATCGCAATAATTACGCCTAAGAGTTTCTTGAAATGTTTAATCATGCATAACACCTCCCATGAAAATGCATGGCCCCATATGTTAATTCTATCTTTCTTCTTCCCACTTGTCTAGAAATTCTTTCAGCTTTTTACGCTCTTTTTCTATTATTCTCTTGTCCTGGGAATTCAGTGCAAGCTCGAATTTTCTAACCTCACTCTCCAGCATTTCCCTGTCCATTCCGAGAGCCTCTTCGTAAAGTCTCTCCGCACGAAGTAAGAGAAGTCTGTTCTCCTCCTGATCTCTAGGATGGATCTTCAGATAAGACAGCTCCTTGAATCTTGCATCGATCTCCTCGTCGGTCATCTCAGTATATTGTCCCTTGATAACCTGGCGATGTACCTTACCTGTGGAATTAACCTTTACCTCAACCTCGAGGATAGAATTAACATCATAGGTATAAGTCACATCAACAGATTCAACTCCTGCCTTGCTTCTAGGAACCTCTATCTCCATTACACCAAGCTCCAGGTTATTTCTGGCCATTCGGCTTTCGCCCTGAAGTACCTTGATCTTGATCACCTTCTGATAATCGTTCACAGTGTAAAATGTATCGGTTCGGCTTGCAGGTATTACAGTATTGCGCTCTATGATCGGGCAGTAATGTCCACCTTCCATATGGCCTTCACCCAGATCCACCATAACATCTGTTCCCAGAGTGAATGGGCATACATCAGTAAGCACCACTTCCTTGATTGCTTCCTGTCTTTCCTTCATAGCACCCTGGATAGCTGCGCCAAGAGCGACTGCTTCATCAGGATTGATATTGTAATCCGGGAAAGTATGGAACATCTTGCTTACAAATGATCTGATACCAGGAAGTCTGGTAGAACCACCAACCAGAACTATCTTATCGATATCAGTCAGCTTCAGCTTTGCATCTGCAAGTGCCTTCTTTACAGGGATACGGATTCTCTCATACAGGTCTTCGCAGGCCTTCTCGAAATCCTTCTCCTCTACTTCCATTTCATAAACTTCGCCGCCAATAGTACATTTCATAATAGCACGGCCTGCATCACTAAGTTCTATCTTGCAGTTTTCAGCTGCCTTGTGAACCGCCTTCTGCTCCTTATAGCTCAGCTCCATCTCGTTTATGTTGTCGAACTTCGCATAGAACATGTCATCTATGACTCTGGTAAAATCTTCTCCGCCCAGGAAGTTGTCTCCGGCAACCGCCCTTACCTCAAGGATTGGAGGGAAGTAATCCAGAATAGATACATCCAGAGTTCCACCACCCAGGTCGAAAACCAGGTTTTTGGAAGCCTTGTTGTTCGAATAAAGTCCATAAGCTATAGCCGCAGCTGTAGGTTCACTTATGATCCTGTCCACCTTAAGGCCCGCAAGTTCTCCGGCCCTCTTAGTAGACTTTCTTCTCATATCATTAAAATATGCAGGAACAGATATAACCGCTTCAGTTACTTCTTCGCCAAGATAAGCCTCAGCGTCCTCCTTGAGAGAACGAAGAACGAAGGAAGATAATTCTTCAGCCGTGAAGGACTTCTCTCCCAGGTTGAATTCCTTATCGCTTCCCATATCTCTCTTGAATACGGAGGCAGCAGTAGTTGGATAGAGCTGCATTCTCTCAACCGCTGTCTTACCTACGTAAAGCTGCTGATTCTCATCCATGCTGACTACAGAAGGAGTAAGTCTCTCACCAAGTCTGTTAGGGATGACCTTAGGTCCTTCTTCCGTAAAGTATGCAACTAAGCTGTTTGTTGTTCCTAAATCAATTCCTACTATCAATTTCTGTCACCAACTCTTTCTTTCATTGCTTTAATAGACACCACCACCTCAGAATCATCATTTCCGAGTTCCTGTGCCTTCAGGTAATACTCCAAAGCCTTGTCATATTCATGTTTAGCTTCAAAGAATCGTGCTATATTCAGGTATCTCTCATAGCAGATACTATGTCTGCAGAATCTGCACTGTGGATAATCCGCCATACTCTCCGCAATCTTTACAGCTTCCTCTTCTTCTCCTACGAGGAACTTGGCGTAAGCCACATCCTGTCTTCTCATAACTCTAGTCTTCGGATAATTAATGTAATTATCAAATGAACTTGAAGCCACACTGTAAAGTCTCAGAGCCTTGCGGGCACACTCTTCTGCCTTGTCATTCTTATCAAGTCTTCTGTAGCAGGATGCCATATCCAGATATATATCCGCATAGTCTGCATTTTCCGCATAAGAAAACTCATTGTCAAAACTCTCTATTATCTGCAATGATTTCTGCAGATATTTCAGAGACATCTTGTAATCTCTGGCTACAAAAAGGAAATGCTTTGCAACCTTTGGAAGGATTGTCATAGCCAGATCCTTCTCTTCTCCAGACAGCTTCTTCTCGCTGAATAAGGACATAAATCCCCTGGCCTTTACCAGATCAGCTATTTTCTGATGAAATGTATCGACCATAGCCTGGTCATCCATAAGATATGCTGTTCTGAGAATATCCAGATAATTATCAACTATCTCAGCATCTATCCATACACTGGTGCTATTCTTCTTTTTCTCAGCCAGATTACCGCGCACCATGTTAAATGTATCGTATGCTTCCTGTAGGCGTCCGGCCTTCTTATAGATAACGCCCTTACGATTCAGGTTTTCGTTATCAACACCGAAGATCTCCATCTTCTTATCTACATACTCCAGAGCCTTGTCATACTTCCTTGCCATCTCATAGGTTCTGGCAAGATTAATGTATGGATTAGGTGTCTCATCAGGAGTCTCCATATTATCTATGGACTTAAGAAGGAACTCCTCAGCTTCATCAAAACGTCTCAGCATCATATTTGCGTAGCCTGCTGCGTTATAGGCATAGATATTATCAGTCTCCTTCTCAAGAGCACTCTTCGCATCCTCTATAGCCTTCTCAAATTCATATCCATCTATGTAGATAAGCGCTCTCTCAACATAATAATATGCATCAGGATCTATCACCAGCTGACGAGTCGCATAGTCAACTGCCATCTTATAATGCTCAGGCATTTCAGATTTTGAATACTTGGACATAAGTATTCTTGCAAGCATGTTATTAGCTCTTGAATGTTCAGGATCTATCTTCAGGGCCATATTAAACTGAGTTTCAGCGTCTTCCGCCTTCCTGACACGTCTTAAGAAACATCCAAATTCATAATTGACATTTGCATCATTCGGGAAGAGCTCCATCATCTTCTCATAGACTGGAGTAGCATCCTTGCCCTCTATTTCATAAAGGTCTGTCTCTATCCAGTAGATACGCTTATTATCAGGACTGTACTTACGGCCCTCCTCGAGTGCTTCTCTACACTTATCTGTCCAACCCTCAAATGCATCCCTGTCCTCTACATTTCTATTAGCCAGGTCATAACACAGTGATGCCTTCTCAGCATATACTTCAGCCTTATCCTCTATATCAGTTTCTTCTCTATCCATAGAGACTATAACCTTGTCCAGAAGTTCTCCTGCCTCATCATAGCGAGCTCTTCTTCTGTAACTGCAGGCCACAATAAAGTCGATCATGTCGCTTTCAACTTCATTTTCCTGAGCCTTGGCATACACTTGATCTATGCCATCCTCTCTGGCAAATATATTGAAAACTTTTAAGGCAAGCACATAAGCTCTTGCATAGTTCGGAACATCAGCGACTATGTTGAAGAAATCATCTATAACAAGCTGTGAATCCCTCATCTCAAAAGCAGTTTCCTGTCTGTTTACATATCCCGGAACACAATGTGATATCCTGTCGATCATGGAATTCCATATATCCATAGCTTCAGGATAACGTTTTGCGTTGTGGTACATTTTACCCAGAGTCTCCTGATAGAACAGCAGTTCTCCGATATCCTTGACATGTGCTTCAGTAAACTTAACCGCCTCAGACATCTCTGTCATTGCATCTTCGTCACGACCGATCTTGGAATAGGTATCGCCAAGCATGTAGTGACAGAAGCCCACTCTCTCAAGTCTATCTGCGATCTTTTCAGGTATAGCATCAGCAGGCTTGCCGCCGTATTCAGCTTCCATAGCCTTTAGAAGCTCGCGCCACTTCTCAAGTTCAACAGCTGACTCTTCAAAATCCTCAGTATTATAGAGACATCTTCCAAGCATGTTGTGATAGGAATATTCCTCTTCATCATCCGGTTCGAAGCTCTTCAGAAGATCCACTGCCTCCTGATTTCTCTCCGTTCTGAAATATCCCCATGCCGCACGCATTTTATACTGGATGTTGTCAGGTTCAGTCTCCAGCCTGCTCAGATAATCCGAAACTATCTGTTCATTAATATATCTGAGAAGCACTATTGCTTCATTATTTCGTGTATTTGTATCCAGTACGTCCAGTACTTCCTCGTTGGCATCATCATAGTTGCCCTCAAGTGTCAGAAGGATAGTCTTATCGATCCTTGCCTGAACGAATCTCTCCCTTACTGCAAGAACCTCATTTATAGTCTGCCATATCTTATCAGTATCCAGGTCACCTGTAGAATGTGGATCCTTGTCGTACTGAATCCTAACAAGAATATATGCAGCTGTAGACTTAAGGAGCAGATCATTTACTCCCAGTCCGTCCTTATATACTACAAACTCTGCCATTTCAGCAGCCTTCTCATATTCACCCTTTGCAAACAGGATCCTCATGGCAAATACATATTCAAAAGGATGCCATATAGGTGCGTCCTGCATATATGCCAGAGTTCCATCAGCCTTTTTTATCCTGGCTTCCCTCTCCTCAGGATCCAGGTCCTGTTCATTCATATAATCAATTGCCTGCAGAACAGTTGAAGCCTCTCTGAGATAAGAATCCACTTCCGACAGATACTCCGGCTTATCAAAAGTATCCATCGAATCAGTCCTGTAAGGCTTTTCGTCAATACCCTCATATAAGGACAGATAATCCTCCCTGGTATATATCTTGTCGTACTCAAAGAAGTCCTCTTCCTTAACATGGAACATGACATACTCCAGGAAATCTCTTGGAAACATTTCAGTAAGAGCATCAAACTCCGCATTCATGTTAAATGTATTGTTGATCTCTGCAAATACTTCATGAGGCAGATAATAATTATCCAGAAGGAACACCAGAAAAGCCTCTCTGGCATCATCTGCTGTATCAAGGTCTGTACAAAGAGGATCAGACAGGATTTCCTTCCAGTTCCTGACATCTATTCTCCTAAAGAGATCATTATAAAGCTCTTTAGCCTCTGCTATAAGCCTGCCGATAGGAGTATCATCTATCTCCTGTTCCTCCTCCTCATCAGGCCTGTTTATATATGCAACTGCTGTCTCATACGCTTCTCTAAGCTGTTTGAATCCCTCAGCATCATCCTCAGGATTTACATATATAACCTTAGATCTATATGCAGCAACTATCTCTTCTTCATTTTTTGTCTCTTCTATGCCCAGTATCTTCCAGGCTCTGCTTATATCCATATGTTCCCCCTTGTAACCCAGCCAGTATCATTTCCTTTTGATCAGTCGTCAGCATTCTTAAGCGGAATGTCTGCCAGAACAGACATAGCTTCCTTATGTCGACTTCTCTCGCTGTCAGTACTCTCCTTAGTTTTAAGCAATACTTCCTCATCAATATTAGGGATTATAGATGCACTAAGTCCCTTCTGGTATTGGTTATATACATCATCTACAGCAGATTCTATAGAACGATGCATCTGAAGACGACGCATTTCAACATTGTCGCCCTTAACTATTCCTCTTATAGCTGACTTGTGAACAGCAATAGCAGCATGCTCCTCGTCCAGACCATACTTATCAATAAGACCCTGCTTAACAAGTCTCAAATAATCTTTTACAAATTCCGGTGTGTCGCTCATATCTGACTCCTTCTTATATCTCTGCTATAGCTTCCATCTCAATCAGAACATCCTTAGGAAGCCTTGCTACCTCAACACAGCTTCTGGCAGGGAAATTCTCTGTAAAATATTCTGAATATATCTCATTTACCTTTGCAAAATCGTCCATATTCTTTATGAATACAACAGTCTTTACAACCTTATCCATAGAAGTTCCTGAAGCTTCCAGAAGAGCCTTTACATTCTCCAGCGCTCTTCTTGCCTGTACCTCTATACCACCCTCAACCAGGGTATTTGTAGCCGGATCAATTGGGATCATTCCTGATGTAAAGAGCAGATCTCCTACCTTTACTGCCTGTGAATATGGTCCTATTGCTGCCGGTGCCTTATCTGTTGATATTATTGTTTTCATTTCTTATTTCTCCTTCGTATTTTCTATATATCAGTAAAATGTGCCGTATATCAAAAGTTTTCTGACACTATCCTGATGCCATCATCCTCTATTTCGATCATTCGATTCTTAAAAAGTCGTCCAACTGCCCTCTTAAAAGCATTCTTGCTGATACCAAACTCCTTCTTGATAAGTGCCGCATCTGCCTTGTCATTGAAAGGAAGTCGACCGCCGTAGCTCCTGATGATGTCATATACCATCTGAGCATCCTTCTCCATCTGTTGTGGTATCTCGTCTCTCATGGCAAGATCAGTCTTACCGTCTTCACGAACCTTGATGATCCTTACATCTACCTCGTCGCCTACGTAGAGATTCTCATATATCTCGCTGGCGTGTATAAGTCCTGAATATCTATATTCCGGAAATCCTTCTGTATCATCGCTGCCCGGAGCCTCCAATGCCACAAATGCACCGAAGTCCTTCTTCATGTTATAGACAATGCCCTTTACATGATCACCCTTTTTATAGACATCATTTGGAACAAGCATATCTGATATCTTCATGGATGCGGCAAGTCTTCCCGTCTTATCCACATAAAGCTTCACCAGATACGACCCTTCCTGTCTGACCTTGGTGGTCTGTTCCTTGAAAGGCAGGAACAAGTCACGGCTCAGTCCCCAGTCCATAAATGCACCGATGTCACTTACCGACTTAACCTTCAGCCGTCTTATCTCGCCCATACAGATGAGGGGTTCGTGAGTCGTAGCTATAAGTCTGTCTTCTGAATCCCTGTACAGGAATACATCTACGTTGTCTCCCACCTCTGCTCCATCAGGAATCTGCCTGGTCGGAAGAAGCACATCCATAGTCTCGCCAAACCCGATCCCGTCTGTGAGATAAGCGCCCACATCCTTTATTCTCTCTATTCTGAGTAAATTCCATTCGCCTAGCTTCATATTTCTTTCTCTACTCTTTTCTACACGATATAAATCTTACATATCGACATTAATTACTCTAAGTCGACAGTACATTATATTGTACCACAAAAGATATTTATTATCCAACAAAGACATGGTTTTTAGAGCATTAATATCAGCTTTATTTTTTTACTTGACTTATAATATGATAGTTGTATAATACACTTTAGTGCGTTAAATCGTTAATGTATTGAAGTGTTATTATCAAATGTACCGCTTAACGCACCTGATCAATATTTTAAAGGAGATAGACTAATGGCTATCAAAATCATTTTACTTGTAGTATTCTTTGCTGCAATGATCGGAATAGGTATATATTCCAGAGCAAAAGCAAAAAACGTAACTGATTATGTACTTGGCGGACGTACAGTAGGTCCTTGGATCTCAGCCTTCGCTTTCGGTACATCCTATTTCTCATCTGTTGTGTTCATCGGATATGCCGGCCAGTTCGGTTGGAAGTTCGGTCTCGCTTCAACATGGATAGGACTCGGAAATGCATTTATAGGAAGCTTGCTTGCATGGCTTGTTCTCGGTCGTCGTACCAGACTTATGACACAGCAGCTTGATGCTAAGACAATGCCTGAATACTTCGGCAAGAGATTCAATTCCAAATCTCTCAGAGTAGCAGGTTCAATAATAGCATTCATCTTCCTTGTTCCATACACAGCAGGTGTATATAATGGTCTTTCAAATCTGTTTGGAATGGCCTTCAATGTAAACTATAAAATCTGCGTTATCATCATGGCTGTCCTTACAGGAGCATATGTTGTTATCGGCGGATACATGGCAACAGCCTTAAACGATTTCGTTCAGGGTATCAT